>LSQX01333701.1_pt1 | contig 30337 bp, 25 predicted proteins | sample 654561 | NCBI WGS metagenome assembly LSQX01 (sample SAMN04489861, study PRJNA283612) | anaerobic digester metagenome | isolation source: 4 biogas reactors fed with cattle manure at either 37C or 55C with and... | place: Denmark: Kongens Lyngby | collected 2014 | reverse complement strand
CTTTTCAAATAAGAAAAAATGATCCAAAAGCTAGACGTTTCATCTCTGATGTCATGCAAGAGGATCTTTTAGAAGAATTCGCACTGACAAACCAAAAAGAAGAATATTTAGAACAATTAAGGGAAACGAATCCATCAGCAGATAACCTCGAAATGCGTTTAAAATTGGTTCTCGCTACCGTATATGGTACTCAACGTACAATTCAACGTATGATTAATAAAGGTTTGTCCATCAGCTATGAAGAATATTTCCGTTATATGGTTGAAGTCTTATTATTTGCATTAAAGCTTCCTAACAATCCTAAAGTTGTTGATGCGCTCATTAAGGAATCCTCAAAGGCAACGGAAAATCTATTCAAGGCCTACCCTCAATTGCTTTATGAAGAAGCCTATCTTTATAAAAAACAATAAAGAAGCCGCACAGTTTTTCATTTTAGAAATTCACCCAACGAATTGTCTATCATTCAATTTTGTAATAATAGAAAAAATTCACCCATTTCTCTTTAAATATAAAGTATCCAATAACTCTCACTTTGAGTTTATGTTTGTCTTTGACTATTAAACCCTATCGAGAATCTAGGAGAAGAAGCTTGAGTGTCCACATTTTTCTATTATCCTAGATACATGGTTTTTTCATAATACTCCATTTCAAGATGAACACTTTTACTATAGGAATAGTAAATTGTGAATGTCAACTTTGAGATAGGATGAAAAAGTGGTTTGTCGCGACGGGATTCGATCTATCGGAAAAAGTCGTTCAACTTTATCTATATGAGTATTTATGAATTCAACAAATATTGTTTATACTATCAGAAAAGAAAACACCGTGAGCAATTCGATTTTAACACTTTTCTTTAAAATAAAAATCACCAGTTTGTGTACCGTGTCCTCACCTGCTAAGCATTTTTTCAGTTGATTTTCTTCCGAGTAATAAAGTCCATGTATTCTTTTGTCCCCCAACTGATCGTTCTCTAAATCATTCATGGCAAAACCACTTATGTTCTCTTCTTTTAGTTGGCAGATCCGCTTCAATTAGCGCAGAGAAGTCTAATTTCTTTTTTTGAAATTTTTTAATGATATCTTGTTAAGCGAGCGGCCTAGTCTTTTCAGCTTTGGACCAAAAAACAATTCTCATCTTTCACAATGACAACTGCTACTTCAAAATTTCACCAGTATCTCTATTAATCACTATCCCATTACGAGCAACATAAGGGGAATGGTGACCATCGCCGCGATAGTAGAAAAACCGACCATCAAAGTGGCTATTTTGTTTTGGTTGTCGTAAGGTGCCGCCGCCATGGCTAGAATATTAGCCGCCGGCATGCCTAAAGTCACTGTTATGATACCCAGCACCATTGGGTCTTGGACAAAGGAAGAGAAAAAAATATAAGCAACTAAAGGAAAAACCACCAAACGCACAAAGGTAAAAAGTACGATCTTAGGCTCTTGTGCAATGGCAGACAAAGAATAACTCGCCATGCTGCTTCCCACAATCAGCATAGCTAAGGGCATGGTGGTGTTACCGATAAACGCCGCGGTTTGTTGCAAAACATGGGGTAGTGTAGTGCCTGTTATAAAAAGAAAAAACGCAATCACTACGGCAAAGATACCATTGTTAAAGATCAAATGGAGACGATGGCGTAGAGTATCGCTTTTCACCGGCGAAATCAAGCCGTCCTTCTCCGCCAACCTTCGCATCCACTGCATTTGAAGGGTATAAAACACGAGGTTAAAGGGCATGTGAAGAACACTGGTATAGAAAAGTGCCGTATCTCCGTACAAAGCCTTGATAATGGGAAAGGCCATAAAGACGTTGTTTGAAAAAATCAAAGCACCGGCGTAAACGGCCCGATGGTATTTCTCAACTTTCAGCAGACGCACCAACCCATAGGCGATGATCGGCATGGTTGCGTATAAACCCATACCAAAATAAAGCAATCCCATTACTTTTGTTGTGTCGTCTCCCTGTGCGGAAGCCACCGAAGCGATGACCAATAGGGGAGTGGTCACGTCCACAATTAAACGAGACAATTGACGGTTTGTCTGTTCATCCAATATTTGCATTTTGTTTAAGCCGTAACCGATGGCCAAAGTGAGCATCAGCATGGCCATAGTCGATAAGATGTGCACGCGCCTACCTACTTTCCAAAGAAGTCACCTTTCACAGTCCTACTTGCTTTTAAAATCCTTTTGATGAAAACAAATTTTAAAATTCGTAACCACCATTATAACAAAAGGGTGCTCTCATATAAAGCGCTTTGTTTATCAGGGCCTTTTACTCTCTTCCCTAATTTATTTGAATAAAAGTATCGTTAAAGATTGAGTCAAACAATTCTATTACCGATTGCGAGAGTTTTTAATATTTAGATAACTTCTGATTTTAATTAAATGATAAGAGCCTACTAAAAGGAGAAGCCCCGATCGGGGCTTCTCCTCGTGGTCAGCCATTGCCACGTTAATGATCAAGGTATGTCTATTTTTCCGATGCTAGTCCCTGCTCGACGATGTTCTTCATCATGTCCTGACTCATGGCGCCGGGAATATGGCCTAAAATTTCACCGTTTTTTGTAACGATAAAGGTTGTCGGCAAAGAGCGCACTTGAAATTTCGCGAACATCTCTCCGTTTGTATCCATCAAGACCGGATAGGTGATGTCATTTTCTTGAATAAACTTTTGAATATCCTCGACGCTGCCTTCGCGTCCGGCGCCGGGGCTCACCACACTGAGTACCGCCACATCTCCTTCATTCAAACCGTATTGTTGATAGATTTTTTCAATGTCCGGAATTTCTCCACGACAGGGTGGGCACCAAGTCGCCCAGAAATTTAGAAAGACCACTTTCCCTTTGTATTCCGACAGGGTTCGGGTCACCCCGTTTTGATCTTGTAATGGAAGGTTCGAGCCTATGGGGTTCTGTTCCGTTGTTTGATTTTGCGATGTTTCAGGTGGTGCTTGTGCATTGCTTTGAGGTGGCGTGGAAAGGTATCCGGTTATCCCATTCATCCAACCGGTTAACATCATGGTGCCGATTAAAATCAACAACACTCCGCCGGCTTTCACCAACTTATCCATGTCTTTTTTGCGTTTGGAAAAAAACGGCAGCAGTTTTTCAGTAAACAAACCCAGCAACAAAAAAGGTACAATAAACCCTAGGGTATACATTGCTGTCAGCCCCAATCCCTTAACCATGGTGGCCGAGGATCCGACCATTAGGAGAACCGACGCTAGGATCGGTCCCACGCAAGGAGTCCAAGCAAAGCTGAAAACGAAACCGAATAAAAAAGCTGTGATGGGGTTCATGCGGAGTTTTTCCAGTGGCAATTGAAAGCGCCTTTCCTTCTGTAGCTCTTTGCTTTTAAAAAGCCCCAATTGGAATAGCCCGAATAATACAATCAGCGCACCACCTAGGCGCACAATCCAACTTCGCCACTGGCTTAAAATGTTGCCGAGAGCCGTGGCACCCAGTCCCAGTAGTAAAAACGCAACACTGATACCCAATACGAAAAAAATCGTATTGACCATGGTGTTTCTTTTGTTTTTAGGCCCATCCTGTTGTCCTTCTCCGGATAGATAGCCCAGATACAACGGGATCAATGGCAAAACACAAGGTGAAAAGAAACTGATCAACCCCTGTGCAAAAATCGTCATGACCGGTAAGGTCGCCTGTATGTTCATCATGTCCTCCATATTGACAAATCTTGTTTGCAATCCATTAGAATGGAAGCTATGTTAATGTAATTTGCTTAAATACGGATTAATGCACAGTCCTTTTCCGTATTTCTATCGGTTCGATGCATTGGATTTTGTTTAAGGTTTCAGGCTTTTGCTTTTTACAATCCATTTGATGTTCAATCAGTTTAGAGCCATTATGATTGACTTGCTACCATAAATTTGCTATACTGTAATCGTATTCGGATTGTTTGAATTTTCAAACAAACAAAAGGGAAGTTGAGTGCAATTCTCACACGGTACCGCCACTGTGAAGATTTATTCTAAGTCAGAGAACTTGCCGAATGCAGACTCTTTATTTTACGAGCTATGAAATAAGAGCATGCTGAGCATTCCTTTGATACACACCATCTCTTTGGGTCACCACAAAGTTTTAGTTCCTTAACATTGGCGAACTGAAACCTCAAAGGTCTCAAAAAAAATTACTTGCTACTTACATAGCCTCGTTAAAATATTGAGCGAACCATTCCGCAATATTTTAAGGAGGTTTTTTTATGAAATGGAAACGACTATTATGTATTCTGGCAATAGGAGCCAGCCTGCTGATGACGGCATGTGGCTCACCAGCCGGAGAGTCCTCTTCTTCGGGAGATTCGGACGGCGATCAATTGGTCTTCACCGCCCGGGAAATCAACGCGACCTTAGATCCCTGTAAGAAGTTGACGGATGGCTATCTCATTCGGGTAGCTGTGGCAGAACCGATGTTTCTCGTAACCCCTGAGGGCGACGTGGTACCGGGCTTTATCGAAGAAGGCAAGCAAACCGGAGACAACACCTGGGAGCTCAAGCTCAGGGAAAACGGAAAGTTTTGGAGTGGCCAAGAAGTAAAGGCCGAGGAAATCATCAAGTCTGTAGAGCGCACCCGGAAGGACAGCGCCGATGGCGAAAGCCTATTGCAGGGTTTTACCTTTGAAAAAGGCGAAGACGATTATACGGTCGTTGTGACCACAGAAAAGAAAAACCAAAATGTCCCCTTTACCTTAAGCGGTGTCACGGTGATGAATGCGGACAAAGATTTTACCTCTGTGGAAAACATGGACTTGACCGGAATGTATAAAGTGGTGGAATACGTTCCGAAACAAAAATTGGTTTTAGAGGTGAATGAACATTATTGGGATACACCTCCGACTATAAAAAAGGTCCTCTATCAAGAAATTTCGGATGACGATGCCCGAATCCTGACGGCGGAAAATGGCCAATCCCACATTACCACAGATATTCCTGCCGCCAACGCTGCACGTCTGAAAACCAATGAAAATTTGAATATCCACACCAGTAACCCCAGCGGAACCTTATCGGTTTACTTGAATACAAAGCACGATTTCTTAAGCGATGTCCGCGTGCGCCAAGCTTTAAACTGGGCATTAGACCGAAAAGAAATTGCCGAGGTGGCCAGCGAAGGCTTTGGAACCTTCTCCAGCACTTGGCTGGGAACCAATCCCCAATACGCCAGCGAAAAAGAAAAAGTATACGACAAACAGGATGTCGCAAAGGCCGAAGCCTTGCTCCAAGAAGCCGGATTCACCAAAGATGCCAACGGACAATTGACGAAGGACGGCCAACCCTTTACCTTTAAATTCTTCACTTGGGGAAGCGACAAGGTTTTAGGTGAGCTGGTGCAAAGCGCATGGATGGATCTTGGAATAGCTGTTGATTTATCCCATGTGGACTACAGCGTCATTGAAGCCGCCAGAGAAAGTGGCGACTGGGACGGTTTTATTGAAACCTGGGTCAACTTTGGCGATATGTACTCCATTTTATCCAAACAATTTCTCCCCGGCGGTTCCATCAACTATGTGGATTACGAAAACCCCGAGGTCACTGAACTCATCGAAAGTTTGAAAACAGAAAACGATCCTGACAAAGTAAAAGAAACCGCCATTCGCGTCAATGAATTGACCGCAATAGATGCGCCCTTGGTGCCTTTGATGCCCCGACCGATTACCAACGTCACAAATAAATCTTTAGAGGGGTATGTTCCCCACTTCTTACATGCCCAACCGGTATTGACCAATAAGATGAAAATCAATACCAAGTAAGACTTTAAGCCCCCTTCTCTGGGTGGTGCTCCCTACAACCACCATGGCGCCGAAGGTGCATGGCCAAAGGGGACACCCCGATGAATCACTTTAATTTCTGTTGAAACGAAAGCCCTTGGATTTTGAGGTTTTTCCCTTTAATCTTGGGGCTTTCCCCTTACGATCCTTTAAGTTTTACAATAAAGACATGGAGAGTTCTATGACAAAACTTATTTTAACAAGATTGGGTTCCACTTTGGTTTCGCTTTTTTTGGCCACCATCATCGTCTTTATGATCATGCAGGCCTCTCCCAGCGACCCGATCACACTTTTACTTAAAACCCCCGGTCAACGAGCCATCGACAAGGACGTTCTTGAGCATAAAATAGAAGTTCTTCGCGAAGAAAGCGGCCTCAACGACCCACCCATTGTGCAATATGTCAATTGGTTGAAAAGAGTGGCCCGTTTCGATTTGGGCAAGTCGCTTTTAACCGGCGAGCCCGTGCGCAGTGCCATTGCCAGAACCTTGCCCAATTCTGTGAAGTTGGCTATTTTCAGCACCTTGGTCCAGTTTTCTTTGGCTGTTTTTCTTGGAGCGCTGTCGGCCCTAAAGTCCGATCAATTGGCGGATCAAGTGATTCGATTTTTTTGTATCTTCTTAAAATCGATTCCTTTTTTTGCCATTTGTATCGTCACTCTGACCTTTTTTTCGTCGACGCTGCACCTGTACGCCATCAATACCGACGCGTCTTTTAAGCGCATGCTGTTGCCCGGCATCTTGGTAGGAGTGACCCTGACCCCCAATCTCATCCGTCTGGTCCGGGTTTCCATTTTGGATGAACTCAGCAAAACCTATGTTTTAGATGCCCTCTCCAAGGGGTATGGCAAATGGAAGATCGTGTCCTACCCATTGCGCAATGCCATGCTGCCGATTCTCACCGCCATTTCCATTTCCTTTGCTGCCAATATCGGCGGCATGGTGGTCACCGAAAGCATTTTTGTTTGGCCGGGCATCGGTCATTACGGTTTGGATGCCGTGATGAAGCTGGATTATTTCGCTGTGCAAGGGTATATCCTGATTGTGGTGACCTTTGTGCTCTTGATTAATTTCTTTACCGACATTTTGTACGGTCTCTACAATCCGAGAATTCGAAGAGGAGGTTTTGAATAACATGAAAAAAGGCACCTTATCCATTGGCATCGGCAGCTTTTTATTGGTTGTCATTTTACTGATGGTTCTATCCGCCCCTCTTCTCACTGCCCACGATCCGATTCATGTTGAAAGCAGGCTGCGTTTCTTGCCCATGTCCGGAAGCAACCTGATGGGTACCGACAATTTCGGACGAGATATTTTTTCGCGGGTTTTGTATGGCGGGCGCATCACCCTGTCCCTTTCGTTTTTGGCCATGGTGGTTACCGGTATGCTCGGTATGATCGTCGGCATTCTCTCCGCTTTGTACCATGGGAAAGCCTTTGATGTTCTGTGCATGCGAACCGTAGATGTGCTCTTGGCCATGCCCTTTCTCGTCGTGGCCATGGCCATTACGACTTTTTTGGGACGAGGGCTGGATAAATTGCTCATTGTCGTTGTGCTCATGGGGTGGGCCTCCTTTGCCCGCCTTGCCCGGAGTTTGACCTTGGCCTTAAAGTCCAATCCCTCTCTCGTCGCCGCACGGGTTTTAGGCGCTTCCACCACCACCCTTGTGTTAAGGGAAATTCTTCCCCGCATCCTCTTTCCCATGGTCATCAATATCACCTTGGAATTGAGCGGCATCATCCTCTCCCTGTCTACCTTGTCCTTCTTCGGCATGGGTAACAAACCGCCGAACCCCGAATGGGGCAGTATGCTGTCCGATGGACGGTTGTATATGACGCAAGCACCGAATATGTTGATTTGGCCCTGTGTCTTTATCTTTTTAACCGTTTTGGGGCTCAACCTACTGGGAGAAGGCCTACGGGATTACGCCAATCCCTTTGAGATGATTCCTCTGGAATAGGTGACGTTATGAAAGAAATGAATCCCATCATCAGTATCAAGGATCTCTCCCTCGCTTATAAAAAAGAAAAGGAGATCACCCAAATTTTTGAGGACTTTCATTTGGATATCTATCCGGGCGAAAAAATCGTCCTCTTGGGAGAAAGCGGTTCCGGCAAATCCACCTTGGCCCGCGTTCTCACCGGCTTGCTTCCACCAAGTGCCCGGATTTCTTCCGGAGATTTGGTGTTGCAGGATATCCACTTGGACTTGAACAAAAAATTCATGCACTGGAATAAAATTCGAGGGAAAAGAATTTCCATGATCTTTCAAGATGCCATGGAAGCCCTCAATCCGGTCATAACGGTGTACGATCACTTTAAAGATTTGCTCTTGCACCACAAGATCGTTCCCGAGAAAGAGGTCCGTTCCTTCGCAAAGAAAATTCTGAAACAATTGCGCTTTGAAGATCCTGAGCATATTTTGGAATCCTACTCTTTCGAATTGAGCGGAGGGATGTGTCAAAGAATTTGTATCGCTCTATGCGTCAGCCTTGAACCTGAAATTATCATCGCCGACGAACCGACCAGTGCCTTGGATATCATCAATCAGATGGAGGTATTAAAAGCTCTGAAGAGCTTAGAAGGACAAACGGTCTTTATGATCACCCACGATATTTCCTCCGCCAGTATGTTGGCCGACCGCATCATCATTTTGCAGAAGGGTGTCATTTGCGAATCCGGTTCTCGAAGGGAGATCATCGGGCATCCCCAAGATCCCTACACCCGAAAACTGATCGATGCCTACGCCGCCGTTGAGAACATTCAGCGCAGAAAAAATCCTGAACATGGAGAAGTGATTCTCCAAGTCAAGGATCTTCAAAAAACCTATGGAAGGCACAAGAAAGTCTTAGACAACCTGTACTTTTCCCTTCGCAAAGGGGAAGTCTTCGGTATTTTAGGAGAGAGCGGTTGTGGCAAGTCCACCTTATCTCGATGCATTCTAGGTTTGGAGCCCGTGGGCCACGGCGAGATTATGTATCGCGATGCCAATCTTCTCAATTTAAATACCAAGGCGAGGCGCCAACTCTCTCCTCAGATTCAAATGGTCTTTCAGGAAGCTCGGGGCTGTTTACACCCCAATTACCCGATTCTGAAAATTGTACAGGAACCCCTCGTGTACAACAAGCTTTACGACCCTTCTACCCGAGAGCAGATGGCTAAAGAAATGCTGGAAAGAGTTGGGATTGCAGAGGAGTTGTATGAGAGACGTCCACCACAGCTGAGTACGGGGCAATGCCAGCGCGTGGGGATTGCCCGGGCACTCATCACCAAGCCGGAGATTCTAATTTGCGATGAACCCATTTCCGCTTTGGATGTTCCCCTTCAGTTGCAGATTTTAGATTTGCTCATGCAATTGAAAAAGGAATTCGACCTGACGGTGATCTTGATCTCCCACGATTTTCGCGTTCTAAAAAACATCTCCGATACCATCGGGGTTATGTACGAAGGACGTTTTGTAGAAATCACCACAAACCCTTCGGAATTGATCAATAGCCAAAACCCCTATGTGCAAAAGCTGGTTCAAGCCAGCCACAATGCCTTCGCGGAACTACAAAAAAATGCGCAATAACCTTGGAAATTTAATATCAATGAAACAGACCGCAGTGTGATCCTTGCGGTCTGTTTTCATAATTGCAGAGTTGAGGTTCATGCTACAGCACTATTTGACTTGAAACCTTTGTTTCGGCACAACCGCAATGGTTTTCGTATTCATTCTCCATGGGGTGCAACTTCTTTATTTAAACCTTTCAGTACCTTTGCAATATCACCCGATGGATCTCTATTGACTTCGTCCCCGGCACCTTTTACACCAATCAATGTACTACAGGCCTTGACCAACGGCCTATCCATGGGCATCTCCTTTCTAATTCTCAGTGTTTCTACCACCTAGATGACTTAAATGACAGCAAAAAAAGAATGCTTTCGCATTCTTTGAGAATTCAATTTAAAATACATTGTGGATTTCTTCGATCTATTCTGTCTAGGTGACTGTTACCATCCGTTTAGGGATTGAGCTTGAGATGGAGTATGACCGTGCGTTTGGTGCGATCGGTGAATTTCATAACCATTCGCGTCGTGAGCTTGAGCTTCCCCTTAAGTATTTGCAAGGCATCTTTAAAAAACCCCCGACACTCCAGCAAGGTCACGTCGCACTTCTCAGCAAATTCTTGGCAGTCATCCACAGAAAAATACATCCGTGCATCGGCGTGGCCGGTTCTTTTGATAAAGTGATTGGTAAACTTCAGCCCACTGGTACTGGTGGCATCGAAGATCAGCTCACCATGTACAAAGGCTCTCTTTAATGCCCTGATGAATGCCAGTATTTTAGGTTCCCGGAAGTACTGGAAAACGCCGGATACAAGGAGAAGCGTGGGAAGACCGGTATCAACAGAGTCCACCCATTCCATGGCAAACATATCGCCACCTATCATCACTTCCCTTGAATCCACGCCGCAAAATTCTTTTCGTTTTTCTATGACCTCCGGCAAGTCCACACCGTAGTAGTGGGTGTCCCGCCACCCCAGCCTTTTGGTGATGCGGTGGTAGGCTGTATCTAACCCCGCCCCTAAAAATACCACATTGCATGTTTTATGTTTTTCGATAAAAGCGACGGTCATGTTGTCCATATTGTAGTATCTGGATGATGAAACGATGTTTGTGTATTCCGAGGCGCCTTTCCACGCTGCCTCGGGTAAGAATTCTTCAAGTTCCAAAGACTTTTCATCGTAAAAAAACTCAGGAAATCGTTTCGATACATCAATTCTTGCGACCATGGGCACAAATAGCGTACTCGCCACCCCTTCAATCTTTTTGATTTTTCTTACCCCCTTCCCTTCACTTTTGCTAGTGCATTGCACATCTTCATTTCGTAGAATACCACCCTGCTTGGGCCTTATCAAACAAAATAGACACCACAACCCTGCACCAAGGATACAATCCGAAAAATGAAAACTCTTCAAAGGAGCTGTGGTTTTTCCTTGGCTAAGATCCTACCTTAGCATTTTACTCTTTGTTGCAAAACAGCTATGGTACACCTTTGAATGAAAGGATTTTTTCAGAGTACCATGGGGTCTTCTGACTAGGCCATGGATTTCTCCAACATTTTTTGATAAAGTTCCGACTGTTGTTGCAACTGTTCGTCTGTTCCCATGGCATCTATTTTTCCGTTGTCCAGCAACACGATTTTATCTGCACTTCTGATGGTTCTCATTCTATGTGCGATGACGATAACCGTTTTTTGTTTAATCAGTTCGGACAGCGCTTCTTGAATCAGGCTTTCATTTTCCACATCAAGGGAGGCCGTCGCTTCATCCATTAATATGATGGGTGCATCCTTGAGAATGGCCCTTGCGATGGAAATTCTTTGTCGCTCGCCACCGGAAAGCTTTTGGCCGTTCTCGCCGATGATGGTATCGATTCCCTCAGGCATGGTTTGGATAAACGCATCGCATCTTGCAATTTTTGCTGCAGCGAGGATTTCTTCTTCCGTTGCATCCTTTTTACCGATAGCGATGTTATCCCTGATACTGGCATTAAAGAGTACGACATCCTGAAACACTATGGCAAAATTCTTAAGTAGGGTTTCCGGATCGATCTTGCTGATATCTTCGCCTCCGAGTAAAATTTGGCCACTGTCAATATCCCAAAATCGTGCCGCCAGCTTGGTGAGAGTGGTTTTTCCACTTCCCGATGCGCCGATCAACGCTGTGACTTCTCCTTGCTTGGCGGTAAAGCTGACTCCCTGAATCACAGAATAGTCGTCATAGCCAAAGACCACGTCTTTAAATTCAATATCGTAGCTCCTAGGGTGCATCTCTTCTTTACCTTCTTGAATCGGCATGGTTTTAATCTCTTTTATTCTGGCTACGACGCCATCGAGCATTACCAGCATCGCCATAAAGGTCAGAATGCCTTCAATAGGAAGATAGATGCTGGAAGTCAGCATTAAAAAAGCAATAAACACCAGAATATTGATCTCCCCGGCTATGAGCATTTGAACACCTACAAAGGTCACTGTCACAATTCCAAGCTTTAAAAACATTGCTGAAAATGCATTGGCCAATCCCGATGCCAGTTCTGCATTTATTTTAGATTGCGTCGTTTTCTCCAATTTGGAATAAAATTGTTGTAAAGACTCTTCCTCCAGATTGTAGGATTTGATCTCTTGGATCTGATCTATATTTTCTTGCAAATCATCGAAAACTTCCCGGTTGCTTTTCACCCATTCATCGACGACGGCTCTCTGCTTTTTCTTGGAAAGAAAAAAGATGGCCAGTGCCACAGGAATGACCCACAGAGCTGCTAACCCCAACTTCCAGTTAAAGTTCAGAATCATCACGGAGATAATCCCTGTGGAAACAATCGTCGCGTAAATATGCGGTACCGAATGAGAGAAAATCTCTTCATAAAGGGTGATGTCGTTCATCATGGTCGCTGCGATATCTGCTAAATCTCGTTTTCCAAAATAAGAAAGGGGAAGCTTTTTTAGTCTATTGGCAATATCAATGCGTGAATTGGCACTTTCGTTGTAGACGTTGTTGTACAGGCGCACATAATCCCATCTCGCTACAAAGAACATGATTACCAACATGAGGGAGATAATGGTCAAATAGTTGAAGGGGGTCAGCTCAACCGGAGATGCAATCCCTTCTAAGCCACCTATATACTGAAACAAAAACATAAAAGCGATGAAAGGCGGAAACAGCTTCGTCAGATTTAAAATAGTATGAGAGAAGATGGACTTTTTGAGGTTGTTCGCTCCAACTTCCGACATAGCGTATCTTTTAATAAAATACTTATCCATTTTGACCTCCCAGCTTCCAATTCACCGCTCTTTGGTATTCCTCCCAAAGGTCTTTGTAGATGCCACCCTTTTTTAACAGTTCTTCGTGGTTGCCCTCTTCCGCGATTTGTCCCCCACTCACAACCAGTATTCTATCTGCACCCACAACAGTTGAGAGCCGATGGGCAATCATCAACGTGGTTTTATGATGTGAAAGCTTTTTAAAGGATGCTTGAATGATCTGTTCATTTTCAGGGTCGGCAAAAGCAGTGGCCTCATCCAAAATAATATAGTCTGCATCTTTCAAAAAAGCTCTGGCAATGGCAAGGCGCTGGGCCTCTCCACCGGAGAAATAAGTTCCCTTGGTTCCATACATGGTGTCAAGGCCTTGTTCTAAAGGTTCGACTATTTCTTTTGACCCGGAATGGATGAGGGCTCTTTCTATGTCTGTCTCTGTCGCATTGGGATTTCCTATGAGCAAATTATCTTTTAAGCTCATCTTAAACAGCTTCGAGTTTTGGAAAACAAAAGCAACCCTTTGCATCAAAGCTTCTTTACCGTATTCTTGAATATTGACGCCACCTAGTAGGATCTCTCCTTCGTCGACGTCATAAAACCGGGCTGCAAGGCGAGCAATGGTTGTTTTTCCACCGCCTGAAGGCCCGACAAGGGCAACGATTTCCCCTTTCGAAACTTTAAAAGACACCCCTTGGAGTACTTGCTCCTCTTCGTATGAAAAGGACACGTTTTTAAACTCGATGCCATCCTGCGGGTTGTCTCGTTGGCCGTAAGAAAGGTCTTTGTAGTCTAAGATATCATCGATTTTATCTATGGCCAAAGAAGCAAAATAAGTGTATTGGGAGATCGTCGCCGAACGCATGATGAACGTCCCAAAGGCCGGTCCTATTAATAGGTAAATAACGGTGTTGCCAAGAACCTGCCGTATGTCTCCACCCTCGGCAATGATCAAAAGAGCTGCAGGTACCAAGAAAAAGGCGGTGGAACTTGAAGCAGCCTCGAATAAAGACATCTTGTTTTTATAACCCATGGTCATTTTCATAACAGTTTCTTTCGAATCTATGATTAATGAATAGAGACGTTCAAAACTCTCCACACTTTGTGCAAAAGTTTTAACCACAGGAATGCCCCGAACATATTCGACGGTTTCTGCCGACAAATTGGCGAGTCCCGAGAAATACTCATCTCTTAATTTTTTTGTCTTTTTGTCCATCATGCCGGCTATCAATCCCAGCCCCAACAGCACGGGAACAGCACTGGCCAGCCCCAATCTCCAATCAAAAACAAAGAAAAAGATTAAAAGGACAACCGGCGCAATCATGGTCATGGCTATATCCGGAAGTTGGTGAGCCAAAAAACTGTGGGTCTGTGCCGCACCGTCAACGATGATATTTCGAATCTTGCCGCTCTCCCTATTGCTGAAGTAGCCAAGGGGTTTGTCTATCAATTGCTTAACGCTGATTTTGACAATATTCTCTTCCACTTCAAACGCAAATAGATGGGACAACAGAAGGGCTATGGTATACAAAAAAAGTCCTGCCCCTGCAAATATGGCTGCGTAAATGGCATTGCCTTTTACCAAGGTGGCCTCTACCACACCGCTTAAAACGATGGAACTGACGATTTTATGTATAAACACCATGGGCATCAGCAGCATCACTCCGGAAACTGCAGACAACGCCATGGCTAAATAAAGCATATAGCCCTTCTGACCGACATAAGGGGTCAGTCTTTTAAATATGGATTCTTTCTTTTTTTCATCCTTCATCTGATCCTCTCCTTTCATAATTATTTCTGTCCGTAGGGTCACGAACTGTGCATTCGGGTTGCTTTTCCATTTCTTCGATGCGCCAAATAATCGATTGACGGCCATTCTATAGCAGCCTATAGGTTCTGTGGCGATTCTTTTCCATTGATTGGCGCAATCGGGGCATGATTAAAGCAACCATACCCTTGGCGACTCTAGCCAGATATTGCCTAGCTCTCATCGCTTGCAGAAATTTTTCGATAAAAGTCATACTGTCTTTTGTACTTCCCATCCAGCGCCAAAAGTTCCTCGCTGCTGCCCTCCTCAACAATCTCGCCGTCTTCTAAAAACACGATCTTATCGGCATTTTGAATGGTCGAAAAACGGTGGGCAATCACAATCAATGTTTTGCTCTTTACAAGTTCTTCTATAGCTTCCTGAATGTATTTCTCATTTTCAGGGTCGATGCCTGCCGTCGCCTCGTCGAGAAGAATCAACTTGGCGTCTTTTAAAATGGCTCTGGCTATGGATATGCGCTGCTTTTCTCCGCCGGAAAGCGTCGCGCCTCCTTCACCGATGATGGCATCGTAGCCTTTTTCCAACGCCATGATAAAGTCATGACATCGGGCTTTTTTTGCGGCTTCGATGACCTCTTCTTTGGTCGCATCGGTATTTCCAAAGGCGATGTTGTTGAAGACCGTATCGTGGAAGAGGTAAACATTTTGAAAGACCATACTGATATTGGACAGCAACTCTTCCTGTGGTATCTCTTTGATGTTTTTTCCATCGATGAGAATTTCTCCCTTTTCCACATCCCAAAAGCGTACAATCAGGTTGGCGATGGTGCTTTTACCGGAGCCGCTTTTTCCGACCAATGCTGTAAAGGTCTTCTCTTTGATCTCTAAATGGATGTTTTTCAGCACTTCCTTGTCTTCGTAGGCGAAACTGACATCTTGAAAACAAATGTTCATCTTGTCGATTTGAAAGGAAGTGTCCCGGTGGTCTTTCATCTCCTCGATGGACATCATCTCTTTATACCGCTCAATCGCCGCACCACTGACACTGAGAACCTCAGCGGCATTACCCATGAGCATCACAGGCATAAACATGACAAATGAGGACACTATAAAGCCGATGCCATAGGCAAGGTCAAAGCTTCCTTGGATCATCCAATAGGATACAAAGACGACCATCAGTGCCACGGGTAACGCTGAGAAGACGTTAAAAAAGAGGATCGCGCGATGGACATCCCGCACAAGGTCGAGGGAGCTTTCTTGGGTCTTCTCGATCTCGCTTTCCAAGATGGTGCTCCGCTCTCTTTGCATATTGAAAGCCTTGACTGTTTGCATCCCCTTGATAAAAGAAATGACCCCGGAGGATAAGTCGGCAAACTTTTTCTGCCTGACGTCTACATTGCGCTTCATGGCTTTGACTAAGCAATCTATTCCATACAGCGCAAGGGCTAAGAGAAGAACGTACACGATGCCCAGTCTATAGTCGAAGAAAAATAGAAACAACACCGATGTGATGAGATTGGTGGTACTGCTCACCGCAATTCCCATTTGGGAAGAGGCGTATTCTTCAATAAATACGATATCCGTTGTGACCACCGAGGAGAAGTTTCCAATATTGCCTTCCGTGTAGTAGCCCATATTCAGCTTAGCCAGATGGTCCGTCAGCCGCAATCGGTTGTCGCTGAAAGCGTAATAGCCTTTATCTTGCTGTAATTTGTCCTGCCACCGTTTAAAAAGAGCTCTCAGAAAAACGCTTAAAAACATAGCTGCAGCGACAAGATAAAAGTCTTTCATCTCGTAGGCTCTCTCAAGGCCAACCTTGACAATGTAAAAGAGCACCATGTACGGAGTAAAGGCCATAAAAGATTCTAATAGTGCAGCCAGATACCCCAGCCGTACGCTTTTTTTGTACTTTCCTAAGATGGAAATAATATTGTTAACACTGTAAATGAGGCTAAGCATGGTGCCCCTCCTTCACATCAAACCGGAAGTCCTTCGATGCAGAGAGCCTGTTCCAAAGTTTTAAGTAAACAGGTTCCTTCAGTAACGCTTCATGGGTCCCCACTGCCTTGATTTCCCCCTTGTCGACGAGAACAATCTTGTCTGAGCCGACGATTCTTGAAAGCTTGTGGGCAATGGTGATCACTGTTTTCCCTTTGCACAGTTCAGCGATTCCGCGATCGATATAATATTCATTTTCCGGATCGGTAAAGGACGTCGCTTCGTCCATGACCACGATGGGTGCATCCTTAATCATGGCCCGAGCGATACAGATCCGTTGCCTTTCTCCGCCGGAGAGTTTACTGCCGCTCTCGCCTACCAAAGTGTCATAACCCTTTTCAAGGCTCATGATAAACTCGTGGATCTGTGCCGCTTGACAGGCGCGGATCATCTCCTCCGCCGTGGCATCTTGTTTGCCGATCAAAATATTCTCTCTGATCGTCGTGTCGAAGAGAAAATTATCCTGAGAGACATAGCTGATGTGATCCATATGATTTTCCGGATCCAAGGTTGTTAAGGGTTTCCCGCCGATGAGAATTTCTCCTTTTTGTACATCGTAATAGTGCATCAGCAGCTTGACCAAGGTGCTCTTGCCACTTCCCGACTCGCCAACAAAGGCGACCTTCTCACCCTGTCGAATGGTAAAGCTGCAATCCCGAAGGACTGCCTGATCCTCGTAAGCAAAACTGACCCGGTCATACCGAATGTCCAAGCGAGATGGGTCCAGCAATTCATTGCCGGTGAGCAGTTCCGGGCTCTCGAAGTCCCTCTCCAAATCCTCCAGCTTCTTCCCAATCTGAGCGCCAGCTGAGAAGAAAAACTGAATTTTCGGGATCGACGTGGCAAGGCTAAAGGAGAGAAGGCTGATCAAGATCAACTGGCTCAATGCCAACCTGTCGGCTCTCATCATTAGAATGCCTACGGGAAACACAAAAAGGGTCATCGTCGGTGCCACGGCTGCAACAATAGCCATTGTGTTCCACGATCTTCTATACCATCCCAAAGTAAAATCTCTAAAGTTGTGGACAGATTGCGTCAGTTTCTCGTAGCTCCGCTCTTTTTGATTGAAAATTTTGATGACTTCGATTCCCTCAATGTACTCCACAATATTGCCACTCATGTCCTTGGCGGCTTCATGGTATCTCACCATTTCCTTCATCCCTGCACGCAACATCCTCCCCATGAGGAACATGCTGATGAGGACAGGAATCAGAGATAGGATCCCCAAGCGAAAATCTACAACAAAAATCATGATCAGTATGGAAACAATGGCAAGAGAATGAGGGATGCCCTCTGTCAGCAAGTGGGCCAATAAAATTTCCAATTGTTCTACATTGTCGACGATTTTTTGGCGGTAATCCCCCGCTGTCTGTTTGAGTGTAAAGCCTAAGGGGTTTCGAACCATTTTGTCGGCAAAACTTTTTCTAATCTTTCCTAGAGTTGCGTAGGCAAAGATATGTGAGTGTTTTAAACCTTCCCCTTTGAAAATGCCATAAATCAGCATGGAAAGAACAATCCAAATCGCATGTTTGATCCAAAATGGTTGATTCACATGATTCTGTAAAAACCCGTTGATCAGTCCATAGACGGCAATAAATGCTGAAATCCATGCAGCGGTACTGAGAACCATATAAACAAGCGAGAGATCGAAATGCCACTTCTCTTCTTGCCCGTAATCCATGATTTTTTTAAACATTGTGCTCCTTTTTCGTGTATGATGTTCCATATTCAAGACGGTATCCGTCAATGTATTCAAGAACTCGTAATCGTGAGAAATAATGAAGATCAAGTTGTCTTCCGTTGAACAAGATCGAATGAGCTCTGAAACACGATACATATTTTTTCTATCCATCCCACTGGTGGGTTCATCAAAGCAAATGATTTTTGCATCGGATAGCAGTACACTGGCAATGGCTACCCGTTGTTTTTGTCCTCCGGAAAGGGACATGGGGTGCTGATCTCTATATTTCCAGAGATCGAGTCTTTTAAGCACTTCCTCTACCCTCTTCTCATCTACATTTTTTAGATTGAGTGTGACTTCCGTTAAGACTGTGTCGGTGAAGAGTTGGTGGTTGACGTCCTGCATCACAAAGCCGCTCATGTTGACCAGTTGTTTTTTATTCAGTTTTTTACCATCCAGTTCAACCGCAACCGTTGCTTTGCTCGCAAGTCCCATCAGCGAGGTGATAAAGCTGCTTTTCCCACTGCCATTTTCTCCGACGATACCGACGATGGAGCCGGTAGAAAAGGACAGATCCTTGACTTCGATTCCTTTTAGAGCTTTGGGAAAGTCATAAGTCAGGTGGCGAAGGACAAAATCCTTCTTGCCTTCTCTTCCCTTTTGATCGTCAACTTCTACTTTGTGAAGACTGCGAAGGCCGAGCTCCTCTCTCTTTTTTTCGCTAAAAGAAAAAAAATCTTTTTTCGAGTAACAAGCTGTGATCTCTCCATCTTTCATGAATAAAATGCGATCGACCACCTCTTGCAAGTAATAGAGACGATGTTCGGCAATGAGAATGGTAACCCCTTGTTCTTTGATTTTTTTCAGCATTGCCGCTAAAATCTCCGTGTAGTCGTGATCCAGATTTGAGGAAGGCTCATCGAGAATCAGAATCTTTGTTCCCGCAATATAACTTGCGGCAATGGAAAGAATTTGTTTTTCACCTCCGGAAAGATCAAAAATACTCCTATCCAGCAGATGCTCAATGGGAAAGACCTCCAATAAATCCGCTAATCTGCGATGCATTTCTTCTTTTGGAAAACCCCTATTTTCAAGATAAAAAAGCAATTCTGTTGTGGTGTCTACATTGAAAAAATGGGTTTTAGGATTCTGAAAGACATTGCTGATTTCCCTAGAAATTTCATAAAGTTCGTATGAATTGGCATCGACCCCTTGTAGATACACTTCTCCGGTATAATGACAATTTTCGTAGCGTGTCGCAATGCCATTGATGAGATTGATCAGGCTCGATTTTCCTGAACCGCTTTCCCCGCAAATCAGCACACATTCATGCTCAGCCAGAGTAAAATCAATCTGATGTAAAGCTTGGCGATTTCCCGGATAAAAAAGGTTCACCTGTTGTGTCCTAATCATAAGCTACCTACAATCTTCATACTTACTACTAGAGTTATAAACACAATATCCGCTACACCGAAGCCAACACTGCGATAGCGTGTCTTTTTAGCAGGATCCGCTATGCATTTGGTTTCAGCAGCCTTTGCAATATCGTCTGTAGTATTAGACGACAAAATGAGAAGCGGTATGGTCACATATTCTAGATACCGAAGGGGCTTTCTCATTGTAATGCCCCTTACTTTCATGGCCATTTTGATATTGTCGTGCTCTTCTCTGAAAGAGGGAAAAAAGCGAAACATCACGAAATCGGAATGCTCACCACAGAGGGAATCCTCAACGTGTCCATGGAGGAAAGGATGGCTCCTACTTCACTGGTCGTGAGGAAGAACATCCCCGCCATCACCGGAAAATAAAAAATCTTGGCGACAATCAGAAAACTAACAAACATTTTGAAAAACGGATGGAGTCCACTCAGGTCTCCTGAGTTTATGATGAGTAGAATACCCATATAAAGCGCTATGATTTTAATCCCTTTTAGTGGCATTTTGTAAACACAATACAGAAACGCAAATAACAAAACGATAAGTATAGAATACTTATCGTTAGTAGATTTAAGGACCGTAGCAGCGAGAAAAAAGACAACAACCAACTTTGATATCGGGTTGAGAATGAATTTTCTTTCTAAGCGAGATGTCGTCATGCAATTCCCACTTTTTCAAAGTGCTTCTTCAGCATTTTTTTGCCGAGGAAAGCGCCCAGAATACCGCCCGCAAAAGCTCCTAAATAGATAAGCGCCATATTCGGTACGGTCACAAGGTTGGCAAGTCCTGTTGCATACTCCTCTCCCATCATCGTGGTTGTCATGTCAAGATAGGTGTCTCGCACAAAGAGAATTTGAACCAGCGATCCGCAGGCCCACATTGAAAACACCCCATTTGCCAAAGCAGTTGCAGGAAAGGATTGGAAATTATCTTTTCGTCGTATGAATTCAGCCGCAAGCATGACCAGAACCCCATGTATCAATAAGACAATGGTATGTCCCATGGCGAACATAATGACCGAAGGTAAAACACCCATTATAAAGAGTCCCCACGGTTTCTGTACTTTAGCCATAAAGAGCATGACCACAACCCCCATAACGATGCCGTTTAAAGTAGGCCACAAGGCAAACAAAATGGGAATCATGCCAATCATCCCTAGTAGGTACATCCCAACAAAATAAATGACTGTGAAAATTCCGATGGTGACTAAATCTTTTACCTTTAATTTATTGTCCATTTCAACTCCTCTTGCGCAAAGCACATCTGATAGATATTTATTCGGTCGTTCTACAACTCCCGGAGATAAAAAATTCAAAACATACGCTTGAAAATGATTATCAGTTAAAAAAAGTATACCAAATCGTTAAGTTAATGTCATCTAACAATGTTGCTATAAGCTATTCTATAGAAGAGAATCTCTGATGGTTGATGACCGGCAAATTTTCTGTTTCACCACCTTTCCTTTGATCTTCTTGTTATCAACAAAGATATGTTGTTTTTAAAGACTTTTTTATTCTTTTTGTTTACGATTTTAAGCACAAAAACAGGACTTCTTCGCTCAAGCATCAGAAGTCCTGTTGGATAAAAGTGATCTATATTTTTTAAGGATAAGGTTTCCCTTATCCAAATTAAAAGAAAAGATTACAAATATATTTCGTTTGTTAAGAAGCGACCATACTGGACACGATTGTTATAAAGTCTGGCTTGCTGCCTATAATCAAATTGTACTCAGCTATTGATTGCGGGCTCTTGGTTAACGGAGGATCATCTTCAGGGCTCAACAGTTTGAACCTATACACTGTAAAAATGACAATCTTTTTTAATGACCCCTCTTCCCGGTTGATATAAAATCTATGCAATAAGTAGAGAGCTCTCCAGCCCCTCGCGACACTTTCAGAATAAAAAACGATAGCGCCTAAGTGTCTATCGTTTCTGTTTCTTGTATTTGGTTTCGGTGCTGAGATTGAGAAATGAGTGCATTCTGTTTCTCCATCATCTCAATTTTGTAGTCCTACCTGCTGGGTGTTAACTCTTTTGCAATCCTGCTTCTTATTCTCATTGAATCATCGAGCCTAATACATAGATGTTTTACATCCTTCATCTTGCAAAAACTTGTCTAAGTCAATGATGTTGTCGCAAACCGAGTTTAAAAATTCCACATCGTGGGATACCGTCACGATAAACCCCTCTTTTGAGCAATAGCTTTTCAATAGTTTTGAAACCATCGCCATGTTTCCATAATCCAATCCACTGGTAATTTCATCCAAATACAAGTATTTTCTTTTCGATAACAAAGCGACTAGAATGCTGAGTCTTTGACGTTCTCCTCCCGATAGTGTAATGGGGTGCGTATCACAATATTGATCAATGCCCGCACAACTTAGTGTCTTCAGCAGATCTTCCTCAGATAAATCTGCAACGCTTAGAATTTCTTCCCTTACCGTTTCTTTGTAGAATTGCCGATTAGAATTTTGAAAGACAATATAAGAATCTTTTCTGCGAACTTTTTTTTCTAATTTTTCCCCTTTAAAGTAGAGATCCGAGGAATTTTCATGCATTCCATAAAGGCACTTGAGCAAGGTCGTCTTTCCAATACCATTTTCGCCATAGATGCCTGTTATTTTCCCCTTCTCGATTTCAATGACCTCACCGGTAAAGTCAACGTTCTTGTTGGGTATGTTGCAGATGTTTTTTACAAGAAAGCTTTCACTGCTCTTTTGCTTATCTTGAATCTGCAATTGAAGCGGTACCAAGCTCCTAAGACCCATTTCTTTTCGTTTTCGATCATGGATCCTCTTGAATTCTTCCAAAGAGTAAACAGTATCCAATTTCCCACGATCGAGATAAAGAACCCTATCAATGGTCTCTAAAATATGCGCTATTCGGTGGTCAGAGACGATGACTGTTTTCCCAAGTTTTCGTTGTTCTCGAATAAATTTCAATAAGATTGCAACACCCTGAGAATCCAAGTTGGCGGTTGGTTCGTCGAGAATGTATAAGTCCGGATCCAAAGTGTAAATCGTCGATACCGCAACCGCTTGTTGTTGACCCGCTGAGAGACAATCAAGCTTATCATCTCTTTTGTCTGATAAATCAAAAGTATCTAACGCCCGGGCTTTTCTTTCTCCAATGATTCTTGCGTCGACACAATAGTTTTCTGCTGCAAACCGAATCTCGGCATCAACGGTATTGGTAAAAAATTGAAGTTTGGGGTGTTGAAACACGGTGCCTATGTTCTGACCGATGTCTAAAAAATCTTGATCCATGAGGTTTTCATCGTTGAATAAAATGTCACCCGACAGTTCAGCGTTGATTAAATTGGGAATCACACCATTGAGAACGTTGCATAGGGTTGTTTTACCTGCACCGGATTTTCCGGTTATAAGAACGACTTCCCCTCTTTTGATCTTGAGTTCATCAATTTTCAAGGAATAATCTTTGTTGGTGGGGTATTGAATGTTGAGTTGTTTGATCTCCACTATATTGTTACTCATAAGCTCACCACCAAGTAGATAAATAAAGAACCGGCTGCAACCATACTTCCATAATCGTATGTTGTTAAAGGATAAGTTTGGACATGGGTCCTGTTTTTGCTGTATCCGACGCCTTTGGTCATGGCAGCTTTCGTTATTTCGTCGCCTATCAAGACCAAATTGACAATAAGCGTGCTCAAAAGCTCAGGCAAGTCTTTGAGTTTTAATTTTCCGTTTCTCATTTTCAACTGGAAAACAATCTCTTTTCGTTCTGCATTGGCAATCGGGAGCATCCTTGCAAAGATTAAGAAGGGAATGATGTAGTTCTGGTTGATTCTTAACATTTTAAAACTATAATAGGCTTCATCTACCTTGAGGTTGCTGATCATGGTACGAGCAACATAAAGGCATGGGTAAAACTTTAAAATGATATAGCACACTATACCTAAAATTCTTAAGACCAATGAGTTTGAGAAATGACCGGTCATAAGAAAAACACCCTGTAGTAAAAGAAATACCAGCATATATTTGATATGGGTCTTTAATTGTCCCTGTTGCTCGATAATAAAAACCAGAAACAAAAAGAAAAACCATAGCACTTCGCCTTCCACTTCAAGGGGCCTTAAAATAAATATATTGCTGAGTATCAACAATATCGTTTTGGTTATCAGGGACAGTCGAATCGAATCGCTCATGCTCTTAAATAATGCCTGCATTTTTGAACTTTTGATTGCACGCTTTTTTGCCTAAGTTGATGCCTACAATGGCTCCGATGACAATCAGAACCATCAAGCCGACAAACATCCAATTTGGCGTCAGCTTGGCAAGGGTTGTAGAAAAATTCTCTCCCATTTGTTTGTCAAGGCCAGCCATATAGGTGTCTCGCGCCAACCAAATGGGGGTAAAAATACCCATGACCCAAAGTTGGAAAATAGCGTATCCTATTGTAATTTTCTTAAAATCCTTGTAATCTCCTGCGCCTATTATCCACTCCGCTAACAAACCACAGATGGCAGCTATCACCAAAACTGTCCAGATGTGTCCTATGGCTACAAGAACAAAACTGACAACAATGGCTAAGGCTAAAATCATTCCCTTTGATTGTATTCTTGTCATGTATAAGGCAAAGACAGGCCCTTCTGAGATTGCCAACGTGACCGGTAAAAACACAAATGTCACCGGATTGAAGTGAGTTAACACAACATTGATGACCAGTACGACCGTGTAAATCACTGCAAAGATACCTATTTGAATTAAACTTTTTGTTTTACTTGTTCTATTCATCTAATCCTCCTAAACGATTCGTTGAAACTATCTTTTATTATAACATTCATTTTGATTGGTTGCTTCCTCTTAATATCGTTCCGGAGCGGTCAACTATTGGTGAAGGAATCTGCGATTTATGTGTTGGGAGGTGCGCCTGGGAGAATACTCGACTGTTCTTGAGTCTTCGCCAGCTCTTTTCTCAGTCCAAGGGCTATGCTGCTACCTTCAGCGATAGCGAAGCTGTGCATGGATGTTTAAGTTCTCTGCGGCCTTTGTGTGGTGCGTTTACCACTGTAGTTGATGCGTAAGATCGTTTCTTGAATTTAATACTCTACTTTATCGAATTGTTTTTTACTTTTTGTAGATATCTCATAACTTTTGTTGTTAACAGCCTTTAAATCCTCCGTTACTATATAACATCCTCTTTAGACAAAATCATAAATAATCAATTTTCGAAAATATTGATTTTAGCTATTTTCCACTTTTATTTTTCCATTCAATACAATATTATTTTTATTTCTACAGTTAATAAATTGCAGAGGCAGAATTAAAATGTACTCCGTCAAAGATCGTCCTTAAGCCTCCAAATTTGCATTTCATTTCGCAATCAACACGAACATCATAAACGCAAAATTGATAGCTGCTTTTCTTGCATAGCTGGTTGATGAGGCTAATACGAATCGTCTTTCATACAAACAACCAATCATTTGAAATGTACAAAATAAAATATTGGGGTTTTAATTTACTCCAACATTTAGAATAAACTTTAACGGGATTTTGTCTCCTCACCTTTTGACAAATCTATTCTTCCACGAAAAAACTTCAACCATAAATAAACCATATACACCACTAAAATTGAAAATTGAAGGGCGCCGGCCACTATAGCCCCACTTTGATCATTCCCGATAGTTGACATCGCAATAAAATTGTGAACGACATGCCATAGAATCGGAATTAAAATACTATCCGTGGCAAATCGAAGCGCAATCGCCACTAAACCAAAAGAAAAAGCAAAAATGACTTGTAACAAGGTAACTAACATCTCTTTACCTCCCAATAAATTGGCGAAATGACCAATGCTAAAGAGAAATGAAGATAAGAAAACAGCTAAAACAAGTCCTTTACTTTCTAGGAGTTTACCAATAATTCCCCGAAAGTACAACTCTTCCGCAAAACCTATAACTAAGGTCAACATGACAAGAGACAAAACTAAACCTAAACTTAGTTCAGGCTCAAAACCAAAATACAAAGGAATCAGCTCCACCAAAAACAAGGGGATAAAATAAAGGAAATCCTTTACCTTTCCAATTACCGGTCGTTTAAGGCCTAAAGCTTTATAAGAACCCAACAATTTTTTCCCAAAAAATAAGCCTACGATAAAAGCTAAGGTTATCGCCAATGTCTGGATAAGAACAGCTTCTACACTCTCCAGTTTCAAGATTACCACAACCACACCGGACAAAACGGGAAAAAGAACGATTAAAAAAGTCAATAGCACCGACCATAGAACCGGCCTTTTAATTTGATGCATGACAGCCTCCCTTTAAATTCAAAAAAATTACTATAAATCTATTGTCAACACGCTCATCGTCTCCATCTTTATGAAAAAGGTCGTCACGAAAATTAAAGAATCTCCTTTCTCTAATTTCCCGTCATTTCCTATAAGCACTACATCTCAAAGCTTTTGAACACCTTTAAGCTTTAAGTTTCACTCCTTTTTAGACGTGAAATTATCCCAATTCCTGCATAACCATTTCATAGACACGGACTTCATGGGGTAGAAGGATTGCCATTGACGTTTGACGGTGTGTTCATCTCTTCTTAAAACCATCCAGACTGTTGCGAATTGTATAATAAAAAAAAACAAAACAGTACTTCTATCGTTACGTCTTGTTAAGCGCCACGGGTCCCTTTACCATATTTGGACCACTCTTATTCTTTAGCTTTTCAAAAAACGTATAAGATCAAGAGCTTCTACTCTTTGCATCGAGATAGCAACGCCACCGTCTCCACATGGCTCGTATGTGGGAACATATCCACACACTGCACTTCCTTTAAGCGATAGCCCCCATGATAGAAAAAGGGCAAGTCTCTCGCCAAAGAGGTGGCTTTACAGGAAACATAAATAAAATCCTTCGGTTTGAAAGCCAAGATTTTAAAAATAGCTTTGGAGTGAATACCATCTCTGGGTGGGTCCAAGATCACCAAATCGGGGATTACATCCAGCGTTTCTATTTTTTCCAATACATCGCCGACAATAAAGGTGCAGTTGGTCCGTCCGTTGATTTGAGCGTTCCTTTGTGCCGCCTCGACCGCCGCTTCGACCAACTCGATCCCCCAAACGTGTTCGGCTTTATCCGCCATTATTTGTGCGATGGTACCGGTACCGCAATACAAGTCGAAAATATTCTGACGTTTTTCTTCTCCGGCCAGTCGACGCACCACATTGTACAGCTCCTCCGCCCCGAGGGTGTTGGTTTGAAAGAAAGAAAAAGGGGTGATATCGAACTGCAAATCGCCGATATTGTCCACCATTTTTGCTTCCCCCCACAATAAAATCGTCCCTTCATCTAAGACCACATCACCTAACGTGTCGTTTTGGGTGTGTAGGATGCCTCTTAACCTACCCTTGAGCTTAAGGTTTAACAGTCCCTCAACCCATCCCGTCGTATCGCAGTCCCCTTGGGAGGTGGTCACTAAAAGCACCATCAATTCGCCGGAATGCTCGCCTTTTCTCACCACTAGGTTTCTAAGAATGCCCCGGTGGTTTCTGCGATGGTAGTAAGGCGTGTTTTTAAAATGATGTCGCGTATAGGCGACAATGGTATTGAAATCTTCATCTCCGATTTCGCAAGCCTCCGCCGGTACAATGTTAAAGATGGATCCTTTTTCATGGAAACCTAGAGATAAAGGGCCGTCCTTTTCCTGATCTCCAAAGGTGTATTCCATCTTATTACGGTAATGGTACTGCACCGGTGAGGGCAGAATCGGCATAAAGTTGTAGTCTTCGGCGGTCACCTCGTCGATGAGTTTTTTGACATATTCGCTTTTAAGGGACAGTTGCCTTTTGTAATTGAGGTTCAGATAGCGACAACCGCCACATCGACCAAAAACCGGGCAATCTACTGGGACTTGGTTCGGCGCTTCTTCCAAAACTTCAATTATTTTCCCGAAATATTTTCTCTTTCTCTTACCTGTTATTTCAACTAGAACTCTTTGCCCCGGCAAACCTTCTTTTAATGTCATCTTGATGTTTTTTTCATCGATGGTTGCTTGCGCCGTTACCTCACCGGGAAAGCGGTGTTCCACGAGTTGCATTTCTAATCTATCGCCTTTTTTCATTTATTTCCTACCTGTCAGTCTTTTTATTCATTTTAACATTCCCTACAGTTTACAACAACATGCGATGAGAGCTCCCCTCACTTCGATTCATAACTGATAAGAGACGCAAGGTCAGGTTTTATTGAGTCCATCCGTATCAGCATGGCTTTGCTTTTTTATGCATGCCTTCAGTCGTTATGTCCGTGAGTACTCCTATCTTTTATTCTCGATATGATATATACTACTATTAAAAACAGGGTTAGGAGACAAATCCAATGACAAAAACGCACAATCGAAAGTTGAAACTGCTTTATCTTTCTCAGATTTTTCATGAGAAAACCGATGAAAACCACGGCCTAACCATGAAAGAGATCATTTCTTATTTATCGGATTACAATATCCGCGCCGATCGTAAAACCCTCTATTTGGATTTTGATGAATTGCGTCATTATGGCATGGATATTCTCTCCGAACAAGTTGGCAGGACCCACATATATAAATTGGTTTCCAGGGATTTCGAGTTGCCGGAGCTCAAGCTTTTGGTAGATGCGGTCCAATCCTCAAAGTTCATTACAGAGACAAAATCTCGCAACCTGATTCAAAAATTATCTACTTTGGTCAGCATGCATGAAGCCAAACAATTACAACGTCAGGTTTTAATTCGCGGCCGAGTTAAAACAATGAACGAAAGCATCTATTACAACGTCGATAAGCTCCATACGGCCATTATCCAAGACAAACAAATCAAATTTAAGTATTTTCAGTGGACCGTCGATAAAGAACAGGAATACCGCCACAACGGTGCTTGGTATCACATCAGTCCTTGGCACTTATGTTGGGATGACGAAAACTACTACTTGATCGGCTACGATGCCGAATCGGAAAAACTCAAACACTACCGTGTCGACAAGATGAAAAAAATGACGATCTCGGATACCCCTCGGGACAATCCCGCACACATCGAAGATTTTGACCCGACTGTCTACACCAAAGGGCTATTTGGTATGTTCGGTGGTGAAACCTGCCGGGTAACCTTAGAGGGAGAAAACCATATGGTGGGTGTTCTCATTGACAGATTTGGTAAAGACATTCCAATTGTTAAACTGGATGACAATCGTTTTTACACCCATATCGAGGTCGCCGTCAGCCCACAGTTTCTCGGGTGGATTGCCAGTATGGCAGGCGCGCTTACAATCACCGCACCGGAAACGGTCGTCGAAAGAATGAAAAACTTAGCAAAAAAGCTCAATGAAAGTTATTAAGTAAACTCCAACGTACATCGTATCAAGTATGTACCCAGTATTTTTTTCTCTTTTAAAATTCTATCTATAAAACTTTAAAATTAAAAGTCGATACTCCGAACTTTTTTCGGAATATCGACTTTTATTCTTTCATCGATTTATTTCAAGAAAAAACAATGATGGTCAGATCTTTTAATCAACTTTGTTCTCCAAGGGAAGATTTTAGGACATCTGGATTGATACAATTAACTTAGATGAGAAGACTGCCTTTCCAAATATTAAATCAATTAAAGGAGAAATCGAAATGAAAGCTATTTATTTTACTATCGTCGGTACCAAGCACTACTATGGTGACGAAGTTTTTGAACACAACAAAAGAGTAAAACTGATTAAAGAACCGGACAATAAGTTTGATAAGGAAGCCATCCAAGTAAAACTACCCGGTCTCGGTGTGTGCGGTTATGTGGCCAATAGCCCTTGTACCGTTTTGGGTGAGAGTTACAGCGCCGGTCGGCTCTACGACAAATTTGGCGATAAAGTAAACGGCAGAGTCCTCTACAAAACGGAGAAAGGGATTTTGTGTGTATTGAACCTACATCAAGAAGAAGTAACAATTGATGACTTAAATTCATGACTTGTTTTATTTGTAGCGCAGCGTTGATCGTTTTTACAGTTTCCATATTTGTATGATTAAGGAGAGAACTCATGGAATTTTATAACCCCTTAGAACCTACACCTCAAAACAAACAAAAATTGACGGAAAAAAACTGGTTTGTCATTCTATTATTGATCTTATTGTGGCCTGTCGGACTGTTTTTCATGTGGAAAAATAGGGTATTTTCAAAAACGGTGCGTATTATTATTTCATCGGTTCTTATTCTTTTACTTATCATAGGCTTCGCAATGTCCAAGGACGTCAGCACAGCAACCAAACCGATGGAACAACCTGCACCTGCCACATCAACGACGACGAAACCCAAACCTGCTCCCCAGCCCGAGCAGAAACCGGCACCCGAACCGCAACCGGCACCCGAACCTGAGCCGGCGCCCACTCCACAACCGGAAGTACCCAGAGAGTATAGATCTGCTTTAGAAAAAGCTAAGAACTACTCTAAACTGATGCATATGTCCAAACAGGGTATCTACGACCAGCTGGTATCGGAATACGGAGAAAATTTCTCTCCGGAAGCCGCACAATATGCGATTGACCATTTGGAGGCAAATTATTTTGAAAATGCTGTAAAAAAAGCCAACAGCTACCAAGAAACTTTGAATATGTCTCCCAATGCCATTTACGATCAACTTATCTCGGAGTACGGCGAAAAATTTACAGAGGAGGAGGCAGCCTACGCCATCGAGCATATGGATCAGTAACGTTTTATAAAAAGGACAAACAGTCGCCTTTGCTGACTGTTTGTCCTTTTTATGTTGTCTTTTTTTATTCTTTTGAACAACACTTTGGTGAACAAGCTCCTTGGTCTTGTATTTTAAAAAATCGCATTTCTTATATCTGAGCACAAAGTAAAACCCTATTAGAAAAAATCTAAGATTGCTTCTAATAGGGTTTTATAA
>LSQX01305759.1_pt2 | contig 30354 bp, 28 predicted proteins | sample 654561 | NCBI WGS metagenome assembly LSQX01 (sample SAMN04489861, study PRJNA283612) | anaerobic digester metagenome | isolation source: 4 biogas reactors fed with cattle manure at either 37C or 55C with and... | place: Denmark: Kongens Lyngby | collected 2014 | reverse complement strand
TTACTGTCGATGGCATTGCTGTTGAGGTAGTTTTGGTTGACCTTAGGTGCCATTGTGTAATAGTCGTAACGCAGGCCGGGCAGTAATGTCCAGCGGCCGATTTGAATGTGATCTTGAATAAAAAGTGCATATTCTGTGGTGGTAGGATCAGGAAAGTCGCTGGTGGGTAATATCGGTGTACTGATGCCGCTGCTAACGACTGTTTCTTCACCTGCGCGCAAATCAGAATTTTTCGTACGTTTTACATCAAAACCATAGGTCAACTGATGCTGGCTGGCGCCAAGGGTCAATGACTTATTGAGCATGCTGTTAAATGCCCAGAGAACTTCTTGATAATCTGAATCACGACTGCGCTGGCGGTCTTGTCCAGCAAGCACGCGGTTTTCATAGGTGCGCTGGCGGGTTTTGCTGTCTTGATAGGTCAGCTGGCTGTTGATGTGATCCGCGATGGGGCTGGTAAGATCCAGCGTATGCGCCAATGAGTAACGCTCACGGTCGGTGCTGTCTTTAGCCGTTTGAGTGCGAATGGTCGCTGTGTTGCTGTAAGCGCTGAGCACCTTGGTGTCGGTATCCTCAGCAAAGTTTTCATAGGTCAGCTGTAGACGCTGCTGCTCGCTGATATCCCAGCCAAATTTAGTCAGTAAATTATCACGGGTAGAGTCTTGTGGATTGCTTTTTGTACGTTGAGCGCCGATGCTCCCGTGATTACCGTGGCTGTCGCTGGCTTGACCGGTACGACGTCCCAGATGCACCAATGAGTCTAGGTTGGCATAGCGGCCGGCCAGTGTGCTGCTGCGTAACCAACTGTCGTCGGCACCGTCATAACCGGTTTTTAAACGCACATAGATAGCATCCCCTGGATCTAAATAATCTCCGGCATCTTTGGTAATAAAACTCACAGCGCCGCCAATCGCATCGCTGCCATACAGCGAGCTGGCCGGTCCACGAATAATTTCAACTTGTTTGACCGTGTCCAGATCAACGTAATCGCGTCGTGCATTTAAGAAACCACCAAAAGCAAAGCCGTCGGCCACGCTGACACCATCGACTTGAGTCAATACGCGATTCCCGCCAATGCCTCGAATGGTAAAACCTGAGAGTCCAAAGCGGCTGCTGCCGCCTGACACTGATACGCCGGGCTCATAGCGAATCAGGTCTTGAATATTTTTGATGTTTTGCTGATCGATTTGCCTTTCATCCTGTACCGAGACAGTAGTGGGAACGTCACTCAGTTTTTGTTCATTACGGGTGGTTGTTACGGTAATTGCATCGAATTGCGTTACCTGTTTTCGGCGGCAATGGCTGCAGTATTTGCCATTATTAAAGAAATTAATAATGGTTTTAACTTGAATGGCGGATAGATTTGCATAACAACTCCTCGTCGTTTTTCAATCAGCAGGGCAAGGTTTATCAAATATTAGGGGGTGTCACAAAGAAGCGCAGAGAACTCTAAATGATGCATTAGATCCTATAATGCAAATGATTCTTAATGGCTTCCTTGCTGTTGAGTGAGTTGATTTATGTCAAGGTTGTTTGTCTACATAACGCTGTCGTTGGTATTGCATTTTTTGGCTGTGTTGCCCTTGTTGGCAGAGCAGTTGCCCAGTGCTGCCAAGGTGTCTGAGGTGCTGATTGAGCGCACCTCTGTATCTGTGCCCAGGTTGGTTGTAAAAACGGTATCGACGGGGTTATTAAATCAAGCATCTGAGCAGCCATTAGCAGCGCCTGTGGTTGTTCAGCCTGAGCTAAAACCTGAATCAGAGGCTCAGAAGACCCAAGGCCAAGCCTTAGCAAAACTCAAGACTGAGATTAAAAAAATTGTCGCACAGCGGCCTTATGCAGCTGTTGCACAGCCAAAGGTGCTGCCAGCTAAGGCACCTGAATCAGAGAGTGAAAAACTGAGCAATCGCAGGCATCTATACAGCAGCCTCATGTCGCTGCTGGACAGCCAAAGGCGCTGTCTGCTCATGGGGCTGAATCAGCGGATGAAAAGGTGGAGATATTCCAGGAATTCACCTCGAATCGGCAGGATCAAGCACCAGCGCAAAAAAAACGGGCTGAGATCATCAGTAAAGAACCCCGTTTTGCTCGTGCGCCGAGTGCGCCTGTTTATCCCGCACACGCGCGGCGTCGCCAGCAGCAAGGCACTGTGTGGGTGGATGTGCACTTAGATGCGCGAGGTCAGCAGCTTGGGCTGCAGGTACTGCGTTCTTCAGGGGTGAAAAGTTTGGATCAAGCTGCCTTGGCGGCGGTTAAAAAATGGCAGTTTTTACCAGAACTGCAGAGCGGCGTTGCTGTGCCCAGTCGGGTGCATATACCTATTGAATATGTTGTTAGCCGGTATTGCCCTAGCGGCACTGGCCGGTGCTGCGATTGGTTTGTTGACCTATCTGGCCGATGACGCCACCTTGCGCACTCTAACCTTTTGGAATCTGGGTAGTTTAAATGGTGCTAGTTATGCACGTTTGTGGCCGCTGTTATTGATCACTTTGGCGGTGGCTTTATGGTTACCACGTCGAGCGAAAGCCTTGAACGCCTTGCTGCTAGGTGAGTCTGAAGCGCGGCACCTCGGTCTTTCTGTGGAAAAGCTCAAGCGCGAACTGGTGTTTTGCACTGCGCTCGGTGTGGGTGCTGCAGTTGCAGCCGCGGGGATGATTGGCTTTATCGGTCTGGTAGTGCCGCATGTGTTGCGCTTAGTGGTGGGCCCTGATCATCGTGTGTTATTACCTGCCTCGGCATTGGCAGGCGCCAGTTTATTGTTGTTTGCTGATTTAGCTGCACGCTTGACCCTAGCACCAGCGGAACTGCCCATTGGCATTGTCACCGCCTTAATAGGTGCACCATTCTTCTTGTATTTACTGCTGAAGAGTCGATTTTGATGGCTGCTTTTTTATACCGAGTATCAACCAAGCGGGGCGAGCGGCATTGGTGCTTAGTCGCGCACTCGATCATAGTTTTTTGGGGGTTGTTTTGATTTTACAAGCGCGTCAATTAGAAGTACGGCGTGGACCATCTAAGGTGTTATGCGGCGTAGATTTGCAACTGCATGCGGGGCGTGTGACCGGCGTGTTAGGTGCCAATGGTGCAGGAAAAAGCACCTTGCTGTCAGCCTTGTGCGCTGAGCTACCGCTGGCCGCAGGTGAAGTCATGCTGAATGGTCGCGCATTGGCTGATTGGCCAGATCAGGAGCGTGCACATTGTTTAGCCGTACTGCCGCAGCATTCAACGCTGAATTTTGGTTTTCGGGTTGAAGAAGTGGTTGGCATGGGGCGTTTACCCTATGCCACGGGGCGGCAAGTAGATGCACAGATTGTGCGTGCTGCATTAGCTGCAGCGGATAGCGAGCATTTATTAGGGCGTAGTTATTTACAGTTGTCCGGTGGTGAGCGTCAACGAGTGCACTTGGCTCGGGTGCTTGCGCAGTTATGGCCCAGCGGTGTAGGGCAGGTGTTGTTGCTGGATGAACCGACCTCGATGCTGGATCCATTGCATCAGCACAGTATCTTACAGGCCGTACGGGCCTTTGCTGATCAAGGCGGAGCCGTATTGGTGATTGTGCATGATCTTAATTTAGCGGCACGCTATTGCGATGATCTGTTGTTGCTCAATCAGGGCCGCGTCTGTTCTTCAGGCACGCCCAGCCAAGTTTTGCGCCCTGACGTGTTGCATCAGGTCTTTGGTTTAGAAGTGTTGGTACAACAACATCCCGAACGTAACCATCCGTTAATCATCGCAAGGTAGGCGGCGGTGAAGGATAATGGCTACGAATATCAGTGTGGGCTTGTGAATGATTGAGGTGTTTTATGCGTTGGTTTGTCTGTGCGTTGATTATATTACTGAGTGGGTGTCAGGCTGTGTCTATGCCGCAACGGGATCATGCTGCAACCAAGAGCGCGACTGAAGATGCTTTACCTGAATGGCAGAGCCCGCGAGCACGTGAGCATCCACGCGTTGGCCATATCCTTGATTTGCGCACGGGCGCGAGGGTAACACTGCCTCAGTTGCTGGCTGAATTAGCTGATGCGCCCTTGGTTTTGTTGGGTGAAAAACACGATAACCCTGACCACCACGCTTTACAGTTATGGTTGATACAGGCCTTAGATGCACGGCGTGCGCAAGGCAGTGTGGTGCTGGAGATGCTCACAGTTAATCAGCAGGAGCGGGTAAATCACCTACAAAAGCAGGTGCGTGCAGGTCGTGTGCCGACAGATTTGCCTGCAGCGCTGGATTGGCATACAGGCTGGGACTGGCAGCAGTACGGTGATTTAGTGTCATATCTTGTGCCGCAATCCTACCCGTTATTGGCCGGTAATTTGAATCGTGATGCATTGATGGAGATTTATCGTAATCCGCCAAAATTGAGTGGTATTGCCTCAACAGGCGAGGATGTCCGCTTGCGTTTGTCTGCGCAGATTCGTGAGTCGCATTGTCATACATTGGCTGAAGCACAGTTGCCGGCGATGCTGGCGGTACAGCAACAAAGGGACCGCAGCATGGCAACGGTGATGTTAGCTGCACCACGCCCGACGCTATTAATTGCTGGCGCTTACCATGTGCGTTACGACCTGGGCATACCCTTGCATATACAAGATTTACACCGCGAGGGGGCAAGCCAGCAGCGTGTATTGATTTTTGCAGAAGCGGATCAGGCGATCGACACAAGCAGTGCTGACTTTGTTTGGTATACCCCTGCCGTGGAAGAGCAGGATTATTGCGCTAATTTATAATACATCAGCGCTAGGAGTGATGCTTATGACGAGCGGAGCTACCATCGATTTTTCAAATCGTTCCCAACGACATCAAGCCATGGCGGCATATTCTGCTAATATCGCGGCCTCAAAATAATGTTGGAGACTACAATGCGAATCAAAAAATGGCTGCTATTCAGTGCTGCTTGTTTAGCTTTTAGCGCTACATCTACTTTTGCTGAAGAAACCCGTGAGTTTTCTGTTTCAACCGTTTTATCCGAAGCTTTCCCGTGGGGGCAAGCGGCTGTTAAATGGGCTGAGCTGGTAGAGGAGCGTTCTGAAGGTCGCATTACTCTAAAAATTTACCCGAATGCACAGCTGGTATCCGGCGATCAGACTCGCGAGTTTTCTGCGATGCGCAGTGGTTTAATTGATATGGCGGTGGGCTCCACTATTAACTGGTCGACCCAAGTGCCTGAAGTCAATCTGTTCTCCTTACCTTTTTTAATGCCGGATAACGCCGCTGTCGATGCGATTACCCAAGGTGATACAGGAAAAATGGTATTTGATGCCATTGAAAAGCGTGGCGTTGTGCCTTTGGCTTGGGGTGAAAATGGTTTTCGTGAAATCTCCAACTCCCGTGGTGTATTGAACGAGCCAGCCGACCTGAAAGGCTTAAAAGTACGGGTTGTAGGTTCACCGTTATTTTTAGATACTTTTAATGCCTTAGGCGCCAACCCAACCCAAATGAGCTGGACCGATGCTTTGCCAGCACTCACCACCGGTGCAGTTGATGGCCAAGAAAACCCGCTGGCGGTGTTTGATGTGGCCCGTGCTGACCGTGCCAATCAGAATTACCTGACATTATGGCACTACATGAATGATCCGTTGATTTTCGGTGTGAGCAAACGTGTGTGGTCGACGCTGTCAGCTGATGATCAGGAGTTGCTCAAACAAGCGGCGATTGATGCCGGTGCTTGGGAAATCGAAAAGTCCCGTTCTGAGTTAGATGACACTCTGCAAGCGATCCGTGAGCGTGGTGTAGAAATCACTGAGCTAACACCTGAGCAGCATCAGGCGTTTGTTGATGCGACGCAAAAAGTCTATGAGAAATGGACGCCGCGTATCGGTAAAAAACTGGTTGATAGCGCGCAAGACGCCATTAAAAACCGTTAATATCTACTCACTCTAAAACCCAGTCTCGGTACCTCTAGCCGGCGCTGGGTTTTGCTCTCTCTGGTTGCAATTATTTATGTCAAAGAAACGAATTTCCCTCGAATCTTGGCTGGGCATCATCGCTTTGGCTGCGATTAGTATTATCAGCCTGGCTAACGTTGTCGTGCGCTATACCACTAATGCATCTTTTGCGTTTACTGAAGAATTTTCGGTGTTTTTAATGGTGGTACTGGCTTTTTCCGGTGCGGCAGTTGCGGCACGCAGTAATGAACATATTCGTATCACCCTGTTAGAAAACTATTTGGGTTTAACGGGGCGTCGTATTGTTTATGTTCTGCAGTGGCTCGGTACATTGTTGGTACTGGGCTTGGTGGTTTGGTATGGCGCATTGCTCACCTATGAAGAATACTCTTGGGAGTCACTGTCACCGGGATTGGGCTACCCCACTTGGATTTATCTGATTTGGCTGCCTGTATTAGCCAGCGCCATTATCATTCGCTGCACACAAAACCTCTTTGATCGTTTACGTCATGGCGATCCGCAGATAGGGGAAGAGCAATGAGCCCTGATATCTGGATGCTACTGATTTTCGGAGCTTGTTTAGCTTTAGGTATGCCGGTAGCTTTTGCTTTAGGTTTGGGTGGCGCAGCAGGCATTGTTACCGGCCTGTCACCGGATATGCTGGCGACACTGGGTACCAACACCTATAACAGTATTGCCAAGTACCCGCTGATTGCGATTCCATTGTTTATTTTGACTGGGATTATTTTTGAACGGGCAGGGGTGGCGGCCAGTCTGGTTAATTTTGCCCAATCATTGATTGGCCGCAGACATGGCGGCTTAGCGCTGGTTGCGGTATTGGTCTGTTTGATTATGGGTGGTATGAGTGGCTCAGGGCCTGCCGATGCTGCGGCAGTGGCGATGGTGATGTTGCCCAGCATGACTAAAGCGGGCTATCCGCGCCCGTTCTCGGCCTCTTTAATTGCCGCAGCCTCGTCTACGGCGATTCTTATTCCACCGTCCATTGCGCTGATTTTGTACTCAGTGATGATGCCAGGTTTAGATTTACGTGCTTTATTTGCCGCAGGTTTATTTCCAGGTTTATTAGCCGGTGCATCGTTGCTAGTGCCGGCTTACTTCTTGGCCAAACGTAATGGTTGGGAAACGGTGAAGAGCACTGATGAAGAGCTGCCATCGATTCGAGCTAGTTTTGTTAAAGCTATTCCTGCTTTATTAGCGCCGGTGATTATTTTAGGTGGCTTACGCTCTGGCCTATTTACCCCGACTGAAGCAGCAGTTGTTGCGGTGACCTATGGTTTATTGATTGGTACTTTCGTGTACCGACAGCTGAACTGGTCTGGCTTACTTGAGATGTTTAATGATGCAGTAAAAATCTCTGGCATCGTGTTAATTATTATTTCGTTAGCCGGTATTTTTGCTTGGGCTGGCACGACGTTAGGCACCTTTACCCGCTTAGCTGATGTCATCCTTTCCATCTCTGACAGCTCACTGGTCTTACTGTTATTAGTCATGCTACTGGTGTTGTTGGCGGGTATGTTGTTGGATGCCATTTCCATCTATTTAATTTTGACACCGATCCTCGTGCCATTAATCCAACATTTTGGATGGAACCCCGTTTGGTTTGGTATTTTACTGGCGATGAATATCGCCATCGGCCAGTTCACTCCACCGGTGGCGATTAATCTGATGGTCACGACCAAGGTTGCCAATATACGGCTGGAAGAAACCTTTGGTTGGGCGATGCTATTTATGGTCACCATGTTTAGTGCGCTATTGCTGGTCTTGTTCTTCCCGCAAATTGCACTGTGGTTGCCAGAGTATTTGGGTTACTCAACCGCCTAAAAATACTAGGCTGCTGATTAGATTAAGCAGCCTAGTTTGGCCGGCACCTAAGTGGATCCATCTTCGCACTCAAAGTACGAGGTCTTACGCGAAACTGATAATATTTTGCAACGCCATCCATACTGGTGCATGCGAATAAGCATCCCCGTTGAGCGGTTGATTAGCGTCCATGCGACATACATTTTTCTTTATCGCAAAAAACCACTAACACTAGCGTCCCGGCAAATAAACCTTGCTGAGGCGTATTGATCTTTTGCCTGAAACACGCAGTATGTTTGCAAAAGAGCAGCTGTGCTGCAGCCTGGAATAGCGCAAACTTTGATATGCAACATAAAACGCTTGTGCTTGCTACACTGCCTGCCTGAGTCGCTTACGCTATAAGCCCATAACCAGCCGTGTGTGGATACTGTGACCTCGGCTCAGTTTATCTACATGACTTCTATTCATGGTTTTTAGGATTCTATATGACGCAACTGGCCGTGACGCAAGATATCAACAGTGATACCAGCAGTGATCCTGTGCGCTGGCGGATTCTTGCTGTGTTGCTGATGGCGATTTTTATGTCGTTAATGAGTGTCAGTGTAGTCAATGTGGCTTTGGCTTCGATTCAAGAGTCACTGGCTGCCAGTCAATCGGCTATTCAGTGGGTGCTCGCGGGCTATGCGCTGACCTTTGGTGTGGTCTTGGTCAGTGCTGGGCGCGCGGGTGATCTGATGGGGCGCGGCGGAATTTTTATTCTGGGCGTGATCATTTTCACCCTTGCATCGATTGCCGCAGGCTTAGCGCCGGATGCACAGTGGCTTAATGGCGCGCGCTTTGTACAGGGGGTGGGTTCAGGGCTGATGAACCCGCAAGCCGTGGGTATGATTCAACAGTATTTTAGCGACTCAGAACGCGGTCGCGCCTTCGGTTTTTTTGGTACCACTGTGGGGGTTTCCGTTGCGATTGGCCCTGTTATTGGTGGGCTACTGATTCAATTGGGTGGCCTTGAGTTCGGTTGGCGCCTGACGTTTCTGATTAACGTGCCGATAGGGTTATTAACCATAGTGTTGGCGTTACTCTGGTTTCCACGGCCCTTAATTCACAAACCTAAATCACAGGAGCAGCAGGGCTTAAGCTCCCTCGATCCAATCGGCGCACTGTTACTGGGCTTAGGGGTGTTGGCTGTCCTTTATCCCTTTGTTGGCGCGAATGCCTCGGCACTGATGTGGCTGCTATTGCCGGCAGGCTTGCTCTTATTTTACCTTTGGGCGCGTTGGGAGCGTTGGTATACCGAGCGCGGCTATAGTCCTATGGTGGATTTAAAGATTTTCGCCACCTCAAGCTACCGCAACGGCAGCATTATTATGACCCTGTACTTTCTGGGCATGACCAGTGTTTGGGTGCTGATTCCTTTATATGTACAGCAAGGCCTTGGTTTCTCCGCATTTGAAGCGGGTCTGGTTGGCGTACCTTCGGCGCTGCTCTCTGCCTATTCGGCGAACTGGGCGGGTCAACGCGTCAATCGCTATGGTCGCAAAATTGTGATTGGCGGCTTGATTTTGGCTGTTTTAGGGGTGCTTTCCAGTGTCGCCGTGGTGCTGTTACATGAGTATCTGGGCGTAAGTATTTGGTGGCTGCTGTTGTCCTTGGCTTGTTTTGGCCTAGGCCAAGGCTCGGTGATCAGTCCTAACCAAACATTGACTCTGGCTGAAGTGCCGCTGGCTTACGCTGGTAGTTCTGGCGCCATTATGCAAACCGGGCAGCGCATTGGCACTTCGGTGGGGATTGCGGTGATTACGGCCATTGTGTTTAGCGTGCGCCCCTATAGCTCGTGGCATATTGCCGTGAGCTTGGGTTTGTTGACGATTACCCTGATTATTTTGTTAGCCTTAGCCATGGCTTTTAAAGACTTACGCGACCGGCGCGAGCATTAGCCCGCTTGCTGTGCCTAGGGACGGATGGTGAGGGTCAGACGCAGCTTGAGGCGCGCGAATACCTCACTCCCATGGCAATTGTCATCGTTTTAAAGCGGTGAGGTGGGAAAATCTTTGTTTGTGCAAGCTAAATACTGCTCAGCTTGGTATTGTGACACCCTCATTTGCGCTGAATGATGATGTTATTCGATTGACCAATCATTCTTTTGGCAACGCCCTCACACTCTATTTTATATTTATTAGATGGATTTTAAGCCCTTATGAGCGATTCAGCTAAACGTAGCAAAGGTTCTTCAATCAATCGTGTGCTAGAGATTATTGAATTGGTGTCCATCAGTGAGCGTCCACTATCACCTGCAGACTTGGCGTTTAGCTTAGATATTCCAAAACCTAGCATCCATCGCTTGCTGCAGCAGTTGGAAGCGGATGGCTTTGTGCAGACGGACTGGCGCGGTTTGATTGTTCCGAGTGCTCGATTGGTGAAAACGGCTGTGGGCGTATTAAGCAGTCACTCACTCAAAAGTTTGCGCTTATCTGTTTTGCAACGCCTAGCGGCAGAGGTGGGTGAGACCTGCGGCATTGCTATCCCGAATGATTTAGAAATGATGTACACCGATCGTGTGCAAAGTAACTGGCCCTTACAGATTTATTTGCCCATTGGTGGCAACGTTCCTGTGTGGTGCACTTCCGGTGGTAAATTGTATTTAAGTTCGCTGCCTCAAGCGCAGCGTAAGCGTTTGCTTAACAATATGCCGTTACAAGCGCTGACTAATAATACCTTGGTGGATAAGGCAGAGTTGGAAGCCAGCTTAGAGCAAATCGCAACAACCGGTGTTGGGGTGGATAACGAAGAGTTTATTGCGGGGATGGTTGCCTGTTCTGTAGCAATTTTAAGCCCGGATGGACAGTATTTCGCCAGCTTATTTACCCATGCACCGACAGTGCGCAAAACATTAGCTGATCTGCTCACTTTTGTGCCACAGCTGCAGGCGGCGGCACAAGAGTTGAGTCTCTTGTTAAAAGAGGCCACGGTTTTAGACCCACAATAGAAAAACGGCCCACTGCAATGGGCCGTTTTTCTATCAGGCTTAACTTAGTTTAGTGTCGGCATTGAGAATTGCGCGCCTTCACGTACATTGGCGCTAGGCCAGCGTTGGGTAATGGTTTTACGGCGGGTGTAAAAACGCACGCCGTCTGGACCATAGGCATATAAATCGCCAAACAGCGAGCGCTTCCAGCCACCAAAGCTATGGTACGCCACAGGCACGGGTAAGGGCACGTTAACGCCGACCATGCCGACCCTAATATGATCAGTAAAGTAACGCGCGGCTTCACCGTCACGGGTGTAAATGCAGGTGCCGTTTCCATACTCATGGTCATTGATCAGTTGCATGGCTTGCTCCATGCTTTGCACGCGCATGACCTGCAAGACTGGACCAAAAATTTCTTCTTGATAGCTGGTCATATCAGCTGTGACTTGGTCAATTAAGGTTGCGCCAACAAAAAAGCCTTGCTCGTAGCCCGCAGGTTGTAAATGGCGGCCATCGACCACGATTTTTGCCCCTTGTTGCTCAGCGCTATCAATATAACCAACGACTTTTTCTTTGTGCTGCTGGGTGATTACTGGGCCAAAATCATTACTCATTTCTGAGTAAACGCCAACTTTTAAGCCTTGCATAGCCACTTGCATACGTTCAATCAGTTGGTCGGCCATATCATCACCCACAACGACAGCCACGGACAGTGCCATGCAGCGCTCGCCCGATGAGCCAAAGGCTGCGCCGAGTAAGGAGTTCACCACATTATCCAAGTCGGCGTCTGGCATCACAATGGCGTGATTTTTCGCACCACCGAGGGCTTGGCAGCGCTTGCCATTGGCTGCAGCGGTGGAGTAAATGTACTCAGCAATAGGGGTTGAACCGACAAAGCTGACCGCTTGAATGCGCGGGTCGTGCAGTAAGGTATCAACCGCTTCTTTATCGCCATTGACCACATTCATCACGCCATCAGGCAGGCCGGCCTCTTTGAGCAGTTGCGCAATAAATAAGGTTGAGCTTGGGTCGCGCTCAGAGGGTTTCAAAATAAAGCAGTTACCGCAGACAATGGCCATAGGGTACATCCACAGGGGTACCATGGCCGGGAAGTTAAAGGGGGTAATCCCCGCAACCACGCCTAAAGGTTGAAACTCGCTCCAGGAATCAATATCAGGTCCGGCATTTTTGCTGAATTCACCTTTGAGAAACTCCGGTGCACCACAGGCGTACTCGACATTTTCGATACCGCGCTGCAGTTCGCCCGCTGCGTCGTGCAGAATTTTACCGTGTTCTTCACCGATCAAACGGCAGATTTCATCAGCATTTTTTTCCAGTAATTCTTTAAAGCGAAACATGACCCGTGCACGTTTGATCACCGGGGTATTGCGCCATTCTGGAAAGGCGTGCTGGGCTGCGGCGATGGCTTGCTCAACTGTTTGCTTGCCGGCCAAGGCAACCTCTTTTGTGGCTTGGCCTGTCGCAGGGTTAAATACCGCTTGAGTGCGTACATGATCGCTCACGCTTTGTCCGTTAATGAAGTGTCCAATTAAGTTCATGCTGTTATCCTCTGATATAGATAATTAAGTGTTTAGGCCCACAGTTGTTGGTAGATGCTGACCATTTGCGCAATGCTGGGGACGCGTGGGTTATTACTGGGTGAGCCTGAGGCTAAGGCCTGCTCAGCCATGGTTTCTACCAAGCTGTCAAAGCGTGCTCGGTCGGCTCCAAACGCGGCCAAGCTCGGCACCTGCAATTCGCGATTAAAGGTTTCGAGCGCGGTCAGTAATTTTTGATTAGCCAGTTCTGTGCTATCTGCGGCACTGGCTACGCCAATCGCTCGCGCGCAATCGGCGTAGCGTTCAGGTGCTGCTGGAATTGAAAATGCGGTGACACTGGGCAGCAACATGGCATTGGATAAACCGTGCGGCACATGAAAAAAAGCACCAATCGGGCGGCTCATGCCATGCACTAAAGCCACCGAGGCACTGGAAAAAGCAATACCAGCTAAAGTTGAACCCAACATCATGGCCTCTCGTGCTTCAACATCACTGCCGTCGACATAGGCACGTTTGAGGTGCGGGCCAATTAAACGCATTGCCGATAAAGCCTGACTGTCACTGAATGGACTGGCTTTTTGGCTAACGTAGGCTTCAATGGCGTGGGTTAAGGCGTCAATGCCGGTATCAGCGGTGATACGTGGCGGTAAGCTTAAGGTTAAATTGACATCGACAATCGCCGCCAGTGGCATAAAACCAATACCGACGCAGAGCATTTTCTCATCGTTTTTTTCATCGGTAATGATGGTAAATCGCGTGACTTCGGTACCCGTGCCAGCGGTGGTCGGAATCGCAATAATTGGAATGCCGACCTCATTGACTTGCCGCGGAAATTTATAATCCCGAATATTACCGCCATGCTTGCCTAAGATAGCGATGGCTTTAGCGCTATCAATGGGGCTGCCGCCACCTAAAGCAATAATCACATCGTAATTGTTGTCCAGCACACACTGCAGGCCAGCTTCAATGGATGCGGCAGTGGGCTCAGGCTCAGTACCGTCAAACACATCGGCTCTAAAACCTTCTGCAGATAATAAATCCTGTATTTGCTGGATATAACCCAGTTGCACCATCATTTTGTCGGTAATGATCAACGGTTTACTGCCACCTAAGGACTGCACGATGCTGGGTAGTTTGCTGATGGCTCCAGCGCCAATTTCCATGATTCGAGGTAAAATAACTGCTATGGACATAGGTGTTTCCTTGATGAATTAAAGTATTGTTTTTATGGGTTAAAAGGAGCCAAAGATCGTACCCAAAGTAATCACAACAGCGAGTGCAACCAAAGGAATAACCACCGCAACCATGCCAATATCGGGGTATGACTCACGATGACTTAAGCCGCAAATTACCAGCAGGGTAATCACTGCGCCATTGTGTGGTAGTGCATCAAATCCACCAGAAGCCATTGATGCAATGCGGTGTAAGAGCTCTGGAGAAATATTGAATTGTGTTCCCAGGTTTAAATAGGTGTCACCCATGGTATTTAGCGCAATACTTAAACCACCCGATGCCGATCCGGTAATACCTGCTAAGACGTTGACGACGATTGCTTCAGAGATAAGGGGGTTGTTCGGTGATAAACCCACTAAAAAATCTCGTACAACTATAAAAGCAGCCAAAGAAGCAATCACTGATCCGTATCCCACTTCAGATGCGGTATTAAAAATCGGCAGTAAAGAGCCTAAAGTGCCTTTATTGATGGTGTTTTTAAGGTCTTTCCAGCGTTTCCAGTTGGACAAGATCAGAACCATGCAGGCGATTACCAGCGCACAAATAATGGCCCAGGTGCCGATCACTGAATTGAGAGAGGTTGCGCCATATTTCGCATCAGCTAAATAGGTTGTATCCAATAATGGCAATAAGTATTTTGATAATACAAAGTTGGTGCTGATCACCAAAATAATGGGCAACAAAGCAATGCTGATGCTGGGGTCATTTGCAGTATCAATATCTATAATTTCGTCTTGATGGTTGCCGTAGCCTTCACCTGCAGCGGTGGCATTGTTGACTCGGTAGCTGAGCCACCACATCCCGCCAAGTAACATAATTAAGCCACCAATAATGCCTAGAAAGGGCGCAGCAAATGCATCAGTGCTAAAAAATGGCATTGGAATCGCGTTTTGAATCGCAGGCGTACCGGGCAGTGCGGTCATGGTAAAAGTCAGTGCGCCTAAAGCAATGGCGCCGGGAATAAAGCGTTTAGGCAGGCTCGCCNNCCCCACGACAAATAAAGAAACACCACCATAGGTCAAAATACCGCAGGCTAAGACAATAGCCAGCAAGGAGCGCTGCTTGCCTAATTTAGCCACCAACCAACGTGCAATACTGCGTGCTGCACCAGAGTCATCCATTAACTTGCCAAATACTGCGCCGAGCAAGAAAAGCGGAAAGTACTTAATCACATAGCCACCTAGGCTTTGCATAAACACTTGAGTGTAGGTGCCCAATAGTACTGCACCTTCTCCACTAAAAATGACCGCGACGAGCGCCAAAATAGGCGCCAAAATTAATACGGTTATGCCTCGATAGGCTAAATACATCAGTAAGCCGAGCGAGAGAAGAATGCCGAATAATCCAACCATAATGCGTTACCTTTTTTGTTTTATTATCTATAACGATACGATCCTTATCATTATAGATATCTTGTGATTTTGCAAATGGTTTTTTTATAACTTTGGTCTTGCGTTGAGCATAAAAAAGCCCTTATCCACTGAAATGGATAAGGGCTGATATTAAGCCTGGCTTGGTTTGAGTTAATAAGCGGCTTTAAAAATCGTAATAATGTCGTCTTGAGTACCTGTGCGAGGGTTACTAAAGGCGTTGCCATCTTTTAATGCATTGTCTGCCATCAGTTCAAAATCAGCTTCCTTAACACCCATTTCACTTAAGTGCGCTGGAATGGAGAGTTCTGCAGATAATCTAAATATCGCATCAATGGCTTTGTCTGCAGCCTCCAGTACAGAAATGCCTTGAATGTTCTCACCCATAAACTCGGCAATATCAGCAAATTTTTGTGGGTTGGCAATCAAGTTGTAGCGACACACGTGTGGCAGCAGCATGGCATTAGCCACGCCGTGAGCCATATCGTAGAGTCCGCCCAATTGGTGAGCCATGGCATGCACATAGCCTAAGTTGCCATTGTTAAAGGCCATACCCGCCAGCAAGGAGGCATAAGCCATATTTTCGCGGGCTTTAAGGTCAGCACCGTTGGCTACAGCAATGCGCAAGTTTTTCGCAATAAGTTTAATTGCTTGAATCGCTGCAGCATCGGTGACTGGGTTGGCATCCACTGACACATAAGCCTCGATAGCATGGGTCAAGGCATCCATACCGGTGGCGGCCGTTAATGCACGCGGTTTACCTAGCATTAATATGGGGTCATTAATCGACACCAAAGGCAGGTTACGCCAACTGACAATCACATACTTTAAGTGGGTTTTAGTATCCGTAATTACGCAGTGGCGAGTGACTTCGCTAGCCGTGCCTGCGGTGGTGTTGACGGCAACAATCGGCGGCAGCGGGTTGGTTAAAGTGTCGATGCCGGCATAGTCGCCAATCTTGCCGGGATGGGTGGCCATAATGCCGATGGCTTTACCGCAGTCATGGGGTGAGCCACCGCCAACGGTGACCAACATATCGCAGTGATTGTCTTGGTAGCAGGCAAGACCCGCCGTCACATCGGTATCTTTGGGGTTGGCTTGCACCTCTGAGAAAATCGTGGTTTTGATGCCAGCTTCCTTTAAATAGCGAACTGCCTGCTCAACAGCGCCATCTTTAAGAGTGGCTAAAAACGGGTCGGTGACAATTAAAGCATGCTTGCCGCCGAGTAATTGACAGCGCTCACCTAAGACCGAAATGGAATTAGGGCCGAAAAAGTTAACGCTCGGTAATAGATAGTCGTAAAAACGCATGATAAAAACCTCTTAAATTAAACACTTAGATGCTCAGATTAGAACTAAAAGAAACCCATGGGTTTGCTGCTGTAGCTGACCAGTAAATTCTTAGTTTGTTGGTAATGATCCAGCATCATTTTATGGGTTTCACGGCCCACCCCAGATTGCTTATAGCCGCCAAAAGCAGCGTGAGCAGGGTGTAAACCGTAGCAGTTGGTCCAAACACGACCGGCTTTAATCGCACGTCCCATGCGGTAGGCTAAGTTAATATCGCGGGTCCAGACCCCAGCGGCAAGGCCGTATTCTGTGTCATTGGCAATAGCTAAGGCTTCAGCTTCATCCTTAAAGGTGGTGACTGAGACCACGGGACCAAATATCTCCTCTTGGAAGACACGCATTTTGTTGTGGCCTTTGAGCAGGGTGGGCTGAATATAAAATCCAGAGCTCAAATCACCACTGAGTTGCTCAATGGCACCACCGGTGAGGATCTCAGCACCTTCTGCTTGGGCGATATCCATATAAGACATAACTTTTTCAAACTGTTGGGCTGATGCTTGCGCGCCCAGCATGGTTTCTGTATCCAGTGGATTGCCACGTTTAATGGCTTTAATCTTCTTCATCACTTGAGCCATAAAAGGCTTGTACATGGATTCTTGAATCAGTGCTCGAGAAGGACAGGTGCAAACTTCGCCTTGATTAAAGAAGCCCATAACTAAGCCTTCAGCGGCTTTTTCAATAAACTCAGGCTCGGCCTGCATAATGTCAGCAAAGAAGATATTCGGTGATTTGCCGCCCAACTCCATGGTGCTGGGGATAATATTAGCGGCTGCGTGTTGCATGATATGACGGCCAGTAGCAGTCGAGCCGGTGAAGGCAATTTTGGCAATGCGTTTACTGCTGGCTAATGCTTCTCCGGCTTCACGACCAAAACCGTGCACTACGTTTAAAACGCCGGGCGGCAATAAGTCACCGATCAGTTCCATAAGTACGGTAATGGACAATGGCGTTTGCTCTGCCGGCTTAAGAATAACTGTGTTGCCGGCGGCTAAGGCCGGTGCGAGCTTCCAAGACGCCATCAGAAGAGGGAAGTTCCAAGGGATAATTTGACCCACCACGCCCAAGGGCTCATGAAAGTGATAGGCGGCGGTGTCGCTATCAATTTCTGCGGCGCCGCCTTCTTGTGCACGAATACAGCCAGCAAAATAACGGAAGTGATCAGCCGATAAGGGCATGTCCACAGCCAATGTTTCACGGATGGGCTTACCGTTATCCCAGGTTTCCGCAACGGCTAATAGCTCAAGATTGTCTTCAATACGGTCAGCAATTCTTAATAGTATCAGCGCGCGATCTTGGGCTGAAGTTTTTCCCCAAGCATCAGCCGCTGCGTGCGCTGCATCGAGGGCATGTTCAATATCTTCAGCGCTTGAACGCGGGAACTGCCCGCAGTCTTCATTGGTGATGGGGGTGGTATTGCTAAAGTACAGGCCCTTAACAGGGGCTACAAACTCACCGTTAATGAAGTTTCCATAAGAGGGTTTAATAGCTAATAAAGCATCTTTGTTACCAGGTTTAGAGTAAATCATCTGCACAGCCTCACTTTTTTATTAATGTCGGTAGTCATCCGCTCGGGTTTGGCATTGTTGCAAATCTATAATTGCACGTATAAAGATACAAATCATCTCATTATTGGTTGTTTTTAAAAGTGATGCTCGACAGCCGTTAAAGACAGCTAAGGTGCTTAGTCTTTAAATATATTATTTTTAAGGCTGCTTGAGAGGGTGCACAGGGGAGGCGAAGTGTATTGTGCGAATTCATCCTAATAGTTGATGCCAGATAGTGATCAACCTGGCTTAGCCTGCTAATCTCAAACCCTTACTTGCAATGCGATTCATTAAGGAGAACACCATGATGTTTCCCGATTTTTTTGATAAAGCCCCCGTTATTCGTGTACACGACGCATTGGCTCAACTACTCGGTACCACTGCCGATGGCATCATAGAGTACCGTTATGCCGATGCAGTTCGGCTGGCTGGGCATTCTTGTCCTACCGTGGCAGGTGCGTTCCTGACAGCACGAGCGGCGCTAAAGGCGCTGTATCCCGATACGCTGCCTGAGCGTGGTGGCATATCCGTACATATGCCGTCACCGGAAACCGATGGCACCACTGGCGTGGTCGCGCAGGTGCTGACGCTCATTACCGGCGCGGCAGGACAAGGGGGCTTTAAGGGTATTGGTCAACGTTTTGCACGTCACGGATTACTCAGCTTCGCGACTGAGCAGAGTGAGCATAATGCGCTTGTGCGCTTCCAACGGCTGGATACGGGCGCCGCTGTTATGGTGAGTTTCGATGCTCACAGAATACCTGCCGATGCTTCTCAGCGTGAACGCATGCAGGCGGTGATTCAGAATCGAGAGACGCCAGAGCAACAGGCAGATTTTGCACGTCTCTGGCAGGCGCGCGTGGAGACGATATTATTGGCACATGCCGATGATCCGGCGCTGTTATCCATTGTTGCGCTTGGCTAATACCTAGACAGTAGCTTGCCAGATGAGGCATGCAATAGCATGCCTTTGAGGGAATGGCGTAGCAGTGCTGGGTGCTGGCTGGCATTAGAATGAGCCAGCTTTGATGCTTGTCAGCAGTATGTCAAGTAAGCGCTGTGCCGTGCCTTGCTGATTTGGTAGATCAATGGGCCTGATGACGCGAGTGCAGTATTAATCCTTGATCCCCCACGGGTAAAGCCGTGCATTGCTGAGCGCTTGAGAGAACCATAGCGCAGCGATCACCCATAATGCTACGGGCACTGACTGGCCGGCATTAAGCATTAAGAATCCATGTATTAGTAAGAACAGAACGGCCACGCTCTTATAGCAAGTCAAAAAAAGTAACAGCCCCAGATGACTGCGAGGGGCACGCACACCGGCGATACTGGCTAGACCTACTCCAGCTATCACACTGCCGTAGAGAATCGCAGGTAATGGCGTTGCGCCCAGCTCGATACCTATCAGCCTCCAGAACTCAGTGGGCCAGCACATCATGACTAAGCCCAAGAGCAGGGCGCTGGGTACGCTAACTTTAAAAGCCTTGCGCACCTTGTCTTCGTCAAACGATGGTTTTATTGGATTAGTCATAGTCAAATACTCTGGTGAAGGTTCATCTTCAGTTGCTACTAGGCAGCCATAATGGGTCATCAGTCGCGACCCTTAAACGCAATAAGTCGTTACTTTTTTAATAGTGGCTGGTAAGCCGGATCGAATACAGCAAGCGCGTTGTGGCGGTCACCCACAAAACCGTATCCTCCGGTTGACTCGTAGCCCATCAGGCTCAGCAAGTCTTTGGGCAATGTGCGGGTAATTTCTATGGGGCACGACAGGTACTGGTTCTCGACTTGACGCACCCAGCCCACACTGAAACCAATATCAATGGCCCGACGGATCTGCTCGGAACGATTGGCTCCGCCGCCATGGTAAAGCTTGCCCGAAAAAATCAGCACAGAGCCGCGTTTCATTTCTATCGGCAGGCTATCTTCAGCGCTGAATTGAGCACCAACGCCTGCGGTATGGCTGCCTGGAACGACACGTGTTGCACCCATTTCTTCAGTGAACTCAGTCAAGGCCCAGAGTGAATTAATAAGAATCTCGTAGTCAGGCGGAAATGGAAAACGGTCGTACAGCATCTCGTCTTGGTGCAGGAACTGTGCTTCAGCACCAGGAGCCAAAGAGTTCACTTCGGTGACGGTCAGTTGCACTGTCATCGCATGTGACAACAGGGCCTTAATTGCACCTAGGTACGTCTCTTGCAGAATTAACTCATGTACTGCAGGTGATCGAGCAATCAAAGATCCGGTCCGCTGAGTCTTGAACCCCAGTTCTGATAGGTGGCCAAACTGGGTCGTATCAAAATACGGCTGCAGCTCCGCTTCAATCCGATCCATCAATTCAACCGGTACCAGTTCGTCGATGACAACATAGCCATACTCACGTACACAGGCCGCAATCTCATACACAGTGGCTGCTTTCGTTAGGTGCTTGACTGTCATGTGCTATTTTCCTTATGAATGCGAGCATTTTTATTCTTCAAATGTGGTATCAGGGCGTCAGAAGTAAAGATTCAGTACAGCCGTAGCTGAGTGATTTTTTTACAGCGATCCACTCGGTACACGCATTGCTTAAGTTGTAGTGTAAAGAGGTTTAATGGCAATGAATGCCCCATCATGGGACCTTAGCGATCATAATTAGGACGTAAATGAACACTGTCATTTTATAGCCTCTTCTGCTGGCTGCGCATTAGCTTCAGCGGTGAGTGGCAACCCTGTAGTGGGTTAATGATGTTCCGAGATTAAGCAAGTCTATTGCATCTTTTAGACGATGCAGTAATAGTAGATTTTCGTGCTTGCTGATCAATAATTAAAAACTAACAAACCTCAGCTGCTGTTAGCTGAATAAGGATATTTTAATGAGTGCTTTTCTCCAACGGGAGCGACACGGTGCTGTTCTGATGGTGCGTATGAACAGCCCAGAGACCCGCAATGCTTTAACAACACCGGAACAGTTTCAGGAGTTGGTAGATTTATGTGCTGAATTACGCCAAGACCATAGCGTGAAAGCTGTTGTATTGACCGGCAATGGCAAAGCCTTCTGCTCGGGTGGGAATATTAAGGATATGCAAAACCGTGAGGGGATTTTTGCTGGCTCGCCTTATGAGTTGCATAATAACTATCGCCACGGTATTCAGAAGATTCCGCTGGCACTCTATGAGTTGGATGTTCCCATCATTGCCGCGGTTAATGGTGCTGCGATTGGGGCAGGTTTGGATCTTGCCTGTATGTGCGATATTCGCATCGCGAGCAATACCGCCTTGTTTGCAGAAAGCTTTGTCAAGTTAGGCATTATTCCAGGTGATGGGGGGGCTTGGCTTTTACCGCGTATTATCGGTATTCCTAAGGCCAGTATTATGGCGTTTACTGGCGACGCGATTGATGCGCAAAAAGCTCTGGAGTGGGGGCTGGTTGAGCAGTTGTGCTCGGAGGACGAACTCGAGACACAAGCGCTTGAGATGGCGCAACGGATCGCCAAGAATCCAGGCCATGCTTTGAGAATGTGTAAGCGTTTGCTGCGCGAAGGACAGCATATGCGACTGGATTCTCTGCTTGAGCTCTCTGCCGCTTATCAGGCGTTGGCACACCATACACAAGACCATGCTGAGGCGGTGGATGCCTTTGTCGAGAAACGTGAAGCAAACTTTACAGGCCAATAACACGTCGTCTAGGGGGGAGTGCTCGAGTGGGCTTGGTTGTTATTTTTTAGCTAACCATATCGAGCTCACTCCCCCCAATTCACATATTAACTCGGCATGCAATTACCGCTATAGGTCACTTGGCTGGACGCTCCCGAGAAGTCGATTATTTTAACCGAGTTAATAGTGAATGAGCTGGCATTGATCAACCAATCACCACTCTCAGTTTTCTCAAACCCGTCACGATAATAACCACCGAGCTCTATGCTGGTTTTATCTCGGGTGTTGATGCTTTGAAAACGCATGCTGATTTTGATATCGGCAGCGTTTTCGCTGAGCTTGAGAAATATCGGGTTTTTAGCATGGTGCATATCAACAATATGCGAGTGGCAGCCCAGTTTTTTGAAAATGGCCACAAAGTCTTCGCGATTATAAAATTGGCCGATATGGCCAAAGTCAATATCAATCTTGCCGCTCATAAAACACTCAGTCACTAGGTCTGGTTTTTTTTGATCGCAAGCGTTTAGGTAGCGGTATTTTACTTCAAGTATTGCTTGCTTATCTTCAAGCTGCTGTAGGCGTTGTTCGATGGTTTTTGTCTGAGTCATAGTGAGCCTTTGTGTTTTGTTTTTATTGGAGTGGCTTAGATGCTAAGGCTTTAGCGGCTGATTTCAATAGAAATTTATCTTTATTGTTTTTTGTTGAGTTTTGATTTTGTCTGGGTCAGTCTGTTTGATTGCTATACAACAGTCGGCCTATCTAGAGCGTCGAATTTTAAATGAGGTTCACAATGCAACTAGAACAAAAACAAGTCGCCATTGTCACCGGGGCCAGCCGTGGAGCAGGTCGTGGAATTGCCGTAGCGTTGGCTAAAAAAGGCATGATTGTGTATGTCACTGGGCGCAGTACAGCGGTCGGTAGTGCTTTAGGTTGGGATGGCTCGGTACTGCCCGGCACAGTGTATGAAACAGCTGAGCAAATCAACCAAGCTGGCGGCACTGGTATTGCTGTGGTTTGCGATCACAGTGATGATGCGCAAACGGCTGCGTTATTCGCTCAGGTTGCAAGAGAGCAAGGGCGTCTAGATATTTTAGTCAACAACGCGGCATTTATTCACGAGCAATTAATTGAGCAAAAACCGTTTTGGGAAAAGGGCGTTGCGGCCTGTAAAATTTTAGATGTTGGCTTGCGCTCAGCCTATGTCGCCAGCTGGCATGCAGCGCACATCATGGTGCCGCAGGGCAGTGGTTTAATTATGTTTGGCTCATCATTTGGTGCCAGTTGCTATATGCATGGCGCGGCCTATGGTGCACAAAAGGCCGGCATTGATAAGTTGGCGCATGATATGGCCGTCGATTTTAAAGGAACTGGTGTGCGCACTGTGTCCATTTGGATGGGGCCGTTGTTAACTGAGCGTTCAGCGCTTGCTGGAGAGGTCAGTAAAGAGCAATATCAGCAGTTTATGGCAACGGCTGAGTCGCCGGAGTTTATTGGTGAGATTGTCTATGCGATTGCCAATGATCCTAAAGGGGATGAACTCAGTGGGCATACGCTGATTTCTGCAGAAATTGCTCAGCGCTTTACTATCACTGATAGAGATGGCTTACAGCCGCCGTCGTATCGCGAGATGCTGGGTTCACCGAATGCGCCAAACCCAGCCGTGATTTATTAATTTCGCGTAAGACCTCGTACTTTGAGTGCGAAAATGGATAGCGAGGGCTGCGTCAGCAGCCCTTTAATAAACAGTTAAAGCCTTGGGTATAAAGGTGACCACTGGTATTAATAGCGGGCACTGTAGCGCGAGGTTAGCGCTATGGCTTGAAAAATATTCTTAGCGCTGGCGGTACCACATAAGGCATCTAAAAAGGTTTTTTCTGCGAGGTAGTCATCCTCAGAGACAATCGTCCACCAGTAACGGTTCTCACCATCCCAACGATAGCTGCGTTTTTTCACCACTTCACGGTCAGCATAGGACACGCCTTTGGCCATGATTTTGTAATCGGTTTGCTGTGTGTTTTTCAACAGTTCTGGCAGCGCCTTGGGTACGGCGGCAAATAACTGCACCATGGCCAAACAGTCGATAGCGGCGCGGTGGCCGTCGTAGAAATAACCCGTTTTTAACAGTAAATATTCCAGCTTGGCACTTTCAAAACCATGCGCGCGCCAGTCGATGTCTTTAATGCTGCAGGCCCACACGCGATCCGCCAGCGCAGGGAAGCGAATATCAAAGAACGCTCGGTCAAATGCAGCGTTATGTGCGATTAAAATCTTTGAGCTGTTGATGATTCGCGTCACATGCGCATCATCAATACGCTGGCCTGCCACCATCTCGTTGGTAATGCCGGTAATCCCTGTGATTTCTGCGCTGATGGCTTTTTTAGGGCATTCAAATTGACTGGTGATCTCGGTGATTTCCGTGATCTTGCCCAAGCTTGGGCTGTAGGCCACTTGCACCAGACCGAGCTCTATCACTTCGGCGTCTGCTAGGTTTAAGCCCGTGGTTTCAAAATCGATGAGCGCCAAGGCAACCTCATCGCCAGCCGTTGGATGAAGGGTGATGGGGAAGCTGTCTTCAGCAGAGAAGGGGATGCGTTCCAATAGGCGAAAGCCTGATGGGTTTTTTTCTATTTCGGCAAAACGGCTTGTATCGAACATGGGGATTTCCTTACTGTTTTAGCCATACTAACAACAAAAAACTGTTTGCATCGACAGTTGTGGCAGTTAGGCAGGCTCGGGCACAAGATGTACAGCTGCTGAACTTAAGCGCTTAAGCGAGTCCGCTGGGTCGCGCCGATACAGCTGAAAAGGCTATTGGTAGAGGCTAGGCTATGCAGGTTAAAGCCATTTTAAAGCTTCATTCAGCACCGTTTTGACTCTATTAGGCATGATTTTGTTGCGCCGCAGTGCAAGATAGAGGGTCTCTGCAACTGGATTGGCTAGGGTGTGTTTTTTGATCTGTTCGGGTTTGTTGAAATGCTCAATGGCATTGGCGGGCAAAACGGTAAAGCCCAAACCCATACTCACAGGTTCCAAAATTAGGCTGATCTGATTTGAAAAGCCTTGTTGCTTAAAAAAATTGCTGTTTTGAAATTCTGGAAAGTTGGCGCCAAGCAGCATGCAAGCATGGTGAGCGCTGTCGGGGTGGGCAATAAAACCCAGTGCGGTAATGGCCTCCCAGCTGGGCTCAGACAGCGTCGCCGGGGTGACCAACAGCAGTGCTTCCTTGGCAATCGGCTTACAGCTGACGTCTTCTAAAATCGAGATATTAGTCATAAAGCCAATATCGGTCTCATCATCAGCAATGGCTTTTTCGATGCTGGCGTTAGGCGCAAATCTGTAATCAATGATAAGTTTGGGATGCCGCTGTTGCAGCGTCAGCAGCAGCGGGTAGAGCTTAAGGCCGACGCTTCCCGGCGACATCACACGCACTGTGCCTTCGTCTGCAGGATTTTCACCGATCCGTTTCTCAAGATTAGTAAGGTCTCGAATAATAATGCGAGCCTCTTTATAGAGGCGTTCACCGGCGTCTGTCAGCGAGAACTTTTTGCCGTGTCGCGCGAGTAAATCGCTGCCCAGCTGTTCTTCAAGTTTGAGTATATGCTGGCTGACACCGGACTGAGTCATATGCAGGCGCTCGGCTGTGCGAGTGAAGTGACCGACTTCAACTAAGGTGCAAAAACTGCGTAACCAAACGGCATTAATCATTATGCAGCGTACTTGTATTGATGATAAATGATAATTTTACATAATTAATCGGCTTTTGTATGCTTTCTGCCTGTTTTACTTATTAAGAGAGATTGATACCGACTATGGCTGCACTCTTCACGCCCTTTACATTGAAAAATGTCACCCTGCGTAACCGTATCGCAGTACCGCCTATGTGCCAGTACAGCGCCATTGATGGCGTGGTGAGTGATTGGCACCTGAGCCATTATCAGTCGATTGCCCGTGGCGGTGCCGGTCTGGTGATTGTGGAAGCAACAGCGGTGTCGCCGGAAGGTCGCATCACTCCGAACTGCACAGGCCTGTGGAATGATACACAGGTGAAGGGCATGGCGCAGATCGCGGCTGGGATTAAGGCAGCGGGCGCTGTACCAGGTATTCAAATTGCCCATGCTGGACGCAAAGCCAGCGCCAATGTGCCATGGGAAGGTGATGAGCATATTGCTGAGGGCGACGCTAAGGGTTGGCAGCCCATCGCACCTTCGGCGATCGCTTTTGGTCAAGGCTTACCTCGGGTGCCGACAGAGATGACGCTTGAGGATATTGCTCGGGTTAAAAATGACTTTGTTGCCGCTGCACGCCGCGCTCTGGAAGCAGGTTTTGAGTGGTTGGAGCTGCATTTTGCCCATGGTTATTTGGCTCAGAGCTTTTTTTCTGCTTACAGCAATCAGCGCACTGACGCCTACGGCGGTAACTTTGATAACCGTGCACGTTTCCTCTTGGAAACCTTAGCCGCAGTCCGTCAGGTTTGGCCTGAGCAGCTGCCGCTGACCGCACGTTTTGGTGTGATTGAATACGATGGCAAAGATGAAGAAACAATCAGCGAATCGATCGAGCTGATACGCCAGATGCACGCCTGTGGCTTAGATATGCTCAGCGTCAGTGTGAACTTTGTGATTCCCGAGGTTCAAATTCCTTGGGGCACTGAAGCCTTTTTGGCACCAATTGCCGAGCGCGTACGCCGTGAGGCAGGATTACCGGTTGCATCAAGCTGGTCTATGGATGACCCACATACCGCTGAACGTTTGATTGCTGAGCAACACATGGACTTGGTGATGATTGGTCGCGCCCATCTTGCCAATCCGCATTACCCCTTGCAAATGGCTCAAGCTTTGGGCTTAGAGAATCCCACTTCCATCTTGCCAACTCAGTACGCTCACTGGCTGTCGCGTTATAAAGGCCCAGGCAAGACTGCCGCGCAGTAATCTGCTGAGGCGCGCAGCGCGCTGGGTTCAGGCATGGCAAGCATCGAAGTGGTTGCCGTGCCTTTTTTCTATAGGCGACGAGGCAAGCAGGGCGCGGGTTTTGATCAGTGCTGGTGATAGGCTGTGTCCAATAGGCTTCGTAATCAGCGCTGAGATAGGTATGCTGCTAACACGTCAACGCAAGATAATTGAGGATAAAATATGAGCACGTCAGATCAGCCGTTACGCATTGATATAGTGTCGGATATCGTTTGCCCTTGGTGCGTTGTCGGTTATCGGCAGTTGGCCGAGGCCTTACAAGCCACAGGCACCGCGCACGAGATATTTTGGCACCCCTTTGAACTGAATCCGGATATGCCGGCCGCAGGTCAGAATATGCGCGAGCACCTCAGCGAGAAATATGGCTCAAGTCTGGCGGAGTCCGAGGCCAATCGTTTGCGCCTCAGTGAAGCCGGTGCCAAGGTGGGTTTTGAATTTAATTTTCGTGATGACACCCGTATGCACAATACCTTTAACGCGCATCAACTGTTGCATTGGGCCGATCAACAGGGGCGCATGCATGATTTGAAACAGGCGTTCTTTAGTGCGCATTTCACGCATAACCGTCATCTGTCGGATAAGGCTGTGCTAGTGGCGATCGCCGCCGAGATTGGCTTGGACCCTATTGACGCACTGGCTGTACTTGAGGATCAGCGTTTTGCTGAGGACGTGCGCCATGCCGAGCACATCCTGCAAGAACGCGGCGTCCAAGGTGTGCCCGCGATTATTTTTAATCAGCGCCACTTGGTATCTGGTGCGCAAGGCGTTGAGAATTTTACTCTGATTTTGCAGCAGTTGGCTGTTGCGCAAGATTAGACGCGGAGTAAAATAGCTGATCAGGGTGGACTCTAGGTGACAAGCAGTATTGCGAAAGGTGAGAAGTTATTGGCTTTGACCTTGGGCAACGGCGAGGCGCCACACTCGCCGTGTTTTCAACCACTGACCAAACCAGCCCTGTGTGCGAAGGCTTTACAGTCAGCAAAAATACCACTCAATAGACATCTTCAAGATAACGACCTTGGGCTTTAAGTGTGGTCACGTCGACACCTAAGGGTGCCGCGATCGCATTTAGCGCAGCCACCACACTGTTTGCCATCTCTCTACCACCACAGACCAGAAATTGTGCATCACTTTCGATCAGTTGGCGTAGTTTCTCAGCATCTAGTGCTATCTTATCTTGCACATAAGCGCGCTCGCTGGTGCGGGAGAAAGCGGCGTTGAGTTCGCTCAGCCGTTGATCTTTGAGGTAGCTCTTGAGTTCAGGCTCATACAGAAAGTCAGATTCTGGCGAGCGGCCGCCCCAATATAAATACATAGGGCGGTGTGCTGTGTTGTGGCGAATAAAACCGACCAGTGGGCCTATACCAGTTCCCGCGCCGATTAATACGACAGGTGCTTTACCTGCGGCAGGACGGAAGTTTGGGTTAAGCTGAATAAAGGCTTCAATCGTACCGCCGATGGCTAGCGTGTAGAGGAAGTTTGAACAAATACCGCCACGATGCTGGCGCACACAGATTTCTAGGCTATTGTCTTTAGAGGCCGAGGCCAGTGAGTAAAAACGTGGCACTTGACTGCCCGGCGGCACAATACCGACAAGGTCGCCAGCCTCAAAATATGGCAAACCATTGCTTTTAAATACACGCTTAAGCAAGCTGGTGTTGCCGTTGTTTGTCAAGGCTTTAAAGCGTAGCACCGCGGTTGGCGCTTGTACTGCAACGCCGTAATCTGCTCGGTCGACGAGTTCTAGGGTGGTTGTCTGTGGTTGTACTGGAATGTGCAACAGTGTCAGTTCGATGCCCAGTGCTTTACCGAGTGCATTACCCCAGCGGCTGAATTCCTGTGGTGATTGACGGTTGATCGTGTCGAGCGGCAATAACTGTGCCCAGCCTTTATCAGTGAAGGCCGCCTCAACCGCTTGGGCAAAGCCGCAAAATTGCGGGTATTGGCGATCACCAAAGCCGAGGATGGCGGTAGCCAGTTCAGGTTTTGTGCTGATTTTATCAAGTCGTTGCATAAATTGGCTGGCGGAGGCCGGTGCATCACCATCACCGTAGGTGGCGGTCAGAATAAACAGCTGTTTTGCCGAACGATAGTTCGAGGCGAGTTGATTCATCGGTGCGGTATGCACACGCTGCCCCGCTTGCACCAAGCTGTTGTGTAGGGTTTGCGCGAAGCCCCAAGTGGTATTGCTTTCGCTACCGACCAAGATCACGCTGTCGGCACTATGCGCGCTACTATTAGCGGTGATTTTCGGTTTTGAACTGTAGCGCTTCCACCAGATTATGCTACCGGTCACGGCCATCACGGGGACGGCTAGGGCTGATAGACCTAGAATAAGGCCAAGCCACCACAGGCCTTCGCCGGTGTGCAGCATATAGATAAACTCATAGACTGCGTGGGTGGCGTCATGGGCTTGATAGGACAGCCACTCACCGCTGACTTGATCGATATAACCAGCGCCCTGATCGGTCGTCAGAGAATACAGACCTGCCGGATCCCCTGGGTAAGGGTAGACCAGTTCACGTAAGTCATTTAAATCAGTGGCGTTTAAAACTGACAATGTATGAATCGCTGCTGGGATGCCTTCGGCGACATCGAACGGCAATTCAGGCTCGGCTTCCAAACCTTCCGAGATCAACTCAAAAGTAGTGGCAGATAAGTAGGCACCAGTTAGCGCGGAGAGCAGCAGGCCAGTGATTGCGACTCGAGCAAATTTGATATGTAAACGCTGGCTTAGACTGCCACGCACTGGTTGCAAGATATGACGCCATCCGCCCATGCGCGCAGCCAACAACATCGCTCCGGAAATCGTTAATACAATCATCAATAGCGCCGTGATACCCGCGACAGCCCGACCGAGTGTGTCGAGCAGCAGAGAGCGGTGCAGGTTTTTTACCCAGCGCGAGAATGCTGAAGGCTGATAGGGGCCGATCGCTTGTCCGGTGCGTGGGTCCACACGATCAATGCCCACTTGATCATGTTCAGTGAAATAGACAATAAGAGTACCCGAAGGACTGCGCACGATCTGTTCAGCCCCCGGGTAACTCACCGCCAACTTACCCGCCAGATCGGCAACACTGATTTGCCCTGACGCAGGCAGCACAGTGCTGACTCGCTCCAACGCTGGATCAAGCGATAGGATCGCCCCCGTCACAGTTAGCACTATGGCGAACAATGCAGCGATCAAGCCGGGTAACGAGTGAAGTTGGCGTAACATGTTAATAAACTCCTTGTTCGCTCAGGATCAAAAGGTGTAGCGAAATGACTGCACGTAGCCACGACCTGGGAACGACTTGCCCACGCCATCGGTTGTCAAAGGTGCGCTCACTTCGGCACGATTGTCGCGCATGTCCTCGACCGCGGTGTCCACGCGTACTTCATAGCCTGCATCAATCAGTGTATCGGCCACATCAAGAGTGACGTTCAAGGTTTCCCCGCTCATCACGCTAGCGCCGGTCACACCATCATATTCACTGCTGCGTAGACCACTGCCTTGTGCCCAGCCCGATAGATGTTTGTAGTATTTTGATTTTTTGCCGGCAACCCACAGTGTGCGCTGGTATTGGCCTTGCGCATCAACAAGGTACAGCGCGAGATAGGCGCCATCACCACGGTAACTTTTTAACTGGGTGGTGAAGGTCACGTCACGTGCTTGGGCTAAGGTCGGCAATGCAATAGTCGCCGCCATGGCAAGAGCAAGCGTTAGCTTTTTCATGGTCTGTCTCCGTTATGTCTATTGTTGTGTTGTTCTTGATTTTGTTGAGTGTTGCGCTGGTAAAGATGCTCAGGCATCTGGGCATTCTTGTCGAATTTTGTTTCCAGCTTGCGCAGACGCAATGATTCTGGAAAGTACTCTGCCTTAATCCTGTTGCCGTTTTGATCGAAGCCTTTGACTTCATAGCAACCGTCATCAACTTTGATGCGCTGGACCTTCCAGCCCTTAGCTTCCAACATTTGACGTAGCGTGTCTCGTGATTGCCAGTTAGCGACTGGATCATTGCAATCGTCATCAGCGAAGGCTG
>LSQX01078299.1_pt2 | contig 30354 bp, 21 predicted proteins | sample 654561 | NCBI WGS metagenome assembly LSQX01 (sample SAMN04489861, study PRJNA283612) | anaerobic digester metagenome | isolation source: 4 biogas reactors fed with cattle manure at either 37C or 55C with and... | place: Denmark: Kongens Lyngby | collected 2014 | reverse complement strand
CCTCTGGATATATTAAGCCTACCCTCCTTTAGGTAGTTAAGCACCTGATAAGCGGTTATTCCCAGAGCATCAGAAATCTGTAAGGCATTACTATTGGGATATTCCTTAAGATATGCCTCTATCTCATCAAAATAATCCTCATCCTTACTTCTGCATTCATTACAAGAATAAGCCTTAAACCTTGATTTAAACTGTTTATGACAATGCTTACATAGATTCGTATACATCTAAAGCTCCTTCCGGCTACATAAGAGTAGAAAACAGATTCAGTATCTTCTCATATATCTTAATAAATAAAGGACGTTTTTTCCATTCATCAAGAGTTACCTCATGGCATTCTGCCATAGTTTTAAGTAAGTCATCCTTAATTGTATTTATAACTTCATGGTTACAGATCCATGCTCCACATTCATAGTGTAGATGGAAGCTGCGATAATCCATATTCATGGTTCCGACTATGGCTGAGTCCTCATTTAACATAGTTTTTGCATGGATAAAGCCTGGCTTATATTCAAATATTCTTACCCCAGCCTCCAGCAGACTTCCATAATTATAATCTGTAAGCACCTTAACATTCTTCTTGTCGGGAATAAATGGAGTAATAATACGTACATCCACTCCCCCAGCTGCAGCTGTGGCCAGTGCATCCCGCATATCATCTTCAATTATAAGATAGGGTGTTGTAATGTACAATACCCTCTTGGCATAATAAATCATCTGTTTGTAGAAGTCTTCCATAGGATTTCTTGGATTGTTAGCTGGCCCATCAGAGATAATTTGACAATATACATTGCAACAAGGGAAATCCTTGCTAGGCCTATAATATTCATAGTCCACAGAAGATGAAACACCAGATGCCTCCCACATCTGAAGAAATGTAACCGTTAGTCCCCAGACAGCATCTCCTTCGATTCTAACGGCATTATCCTTCCATACGCCAAATCGATTGACTAGATTCACATATTCATCAGCAAGATTCATGCCCCCGGTAAATCCCACATTACCATCTACTACTATAATTTTCTGATGTGAACGGTAATTCATGTAGAGCTTGTCAGTATATCGATGTACTGGATTAAATACCCTGACCTCAAAGCCTTCATTTTCAAGATCTTTCTTAAAGCTTCTAGGCGTCCGAAGCATTGCTCCAAAATCATCATAAAGAAATTGTACCCTAACACCTTCATTTATTTTTGCTAATAAGGACTGATACATTCTGTCCCAAAGAACACCTTCGCCTACAATAAAGAAATTGACTAGAATAAATTTCTCTGCCTTATCTATCTCCTTAAATATAGCTTCAAAGGCCTCCTCAGCCATAGGATAATATTCCACCTGGTTATTTCTATAAAGAGGGAAATGATTTGTCTGAAGGTAAGTCGTCATTCGTAGCATATCTGGATAGTGATCCTCGAAATCCTCTACCACCTCTAAATCCTGCTCTAGGTATTCATATCCTCTTGCTAGCTTTTTTAGGATTATTTTATCTAATTTCTTTACTCTGTGATTACCCCAGAGTAAATACATTATATGTCCCGTAATCGGAAAGGCTGCTATAATACATATCCAGCTAATTTTATACGAAACATTCCTATTATCATTAATCAGAATTATTATAATAATGATACTAAGTATCTGTATAAAGGAATAGATATAGACCGTATATTCTCTTAGCCTATAGGAAAGATAGATAATAAGGCCGAATTGTATGAGTACTAATACCCCTATAATGATGGCACTAAATACACCGCTTAAAGACTTCTTTATACTGCCTGTAACTTCACCTATGGTTTCTCTATTCAAGTTTAGCTCTCCTTATGTATTCTAGTCTATTCATGCTTTTTTTCATTTTACCACAATAGTAAGAAATTTTCATTGTTTTTCATCTGTTCTATGCTAAAATAACATTATATGGATTAAAAGGAGAATACCTATGATAATCAGACAGTTTCCTGTTGACCTTACCTTAGAATATCCTCTTGATGTGCAGTACGGTACAAGCAAAATAGCATTTTTTGATATAGAGACTACCGGTTTTGTTGCAGAAACCACTTATCTCTATCTAATCGGTTGCATATACATAGAAGATGCCACATTACATATGATTCAATGGTTTTCTGAAGATATTAAAGAGGAAACTCTGCTTATTGAGAGTTTCTTTAGCTTTATTAAGGATTATGACCTTCTCATTCACTATAACGGCTCAGGCTTTGATATTCCCTACCTTACAAAAAAATGTGAATTACTAAAGCTTGAATACTCCTTTAAAGATATCCAAAGTCTTGATTTATATAAAAAAATATCTCCAATCAAGAAGATATTTAAACTAAATAATTATAAACAAAAGACTATTGAGGCTTTTCTTAAGGTTAATAGGAAAGATATCTTCGGCGGAGGAGAGCTTATCGAAGTTTATCAAAGCTACCTCGGTAAAAGACGAATCGAAAATCTTAGAAAATTAAGAGCTAATAGGACAGATAAAAAGGCCATCGATAAGATGACTACAAATAGCAAAATCTCAGAAGCAGACAAGTTACTTAATGCTCTGCTACTCCATAACGAAGATGATATAAAGGGCTTAGTTCAAATAAGCCCCATATTATACTATTGTGATTTGTTCGAAAAACCTTTTCAAATTCTCCAAGCGGGGGTTGATGATAAGAAGCTAATAATACGCTTAGAATATGATTTTAATCTTCCAATCAGAGTAAGCTTTGGCCATGACTTTATATATATAAATGCATATGAGAACTCTGCTTTAATTACCATCGACATCTATGATGGTGAGTTAAAATTCTTCTATGATAATTATAGGGATTATTATTATCTTCCCGATGAGGATAGGGCTATACATAAGAGCCTCGCCATATATGTGGACAAGGATTATCGGGTTAAAGCAAAGCCCTCCAGCTCTTATACCAGAAAGGAAGGCCTTTTTGCTCCCCAATATCATCCTATTATCTCACCATATTTTAAGAAGGAGTGTAATGATAAAATCACCTTTGTTGAAATACACACCGACTTCCTACTCCAGGAGCAAAATCTAACCGACTACATCCGCCACATCCTAAGCTATTTATCGAAGGCTAGGGTATAGCCTTAATATCGTAAAAGAACAGGGGATGTTGCAAAAATACAAGGGGGATGTAGGTATAACCGTAATGCACCGTTAGAAGAACACGGTGCCCTGATATGTATGGCTACACAGCGGACATTTATGTCCGATGATTAGACAAACATATCGGGTGCCGTGTACTTGTACCGGTGTGTGAGGTTCATACCTATATACCCCTAGAATTATTTTGCAACAGCCCCGGAAGTATGACATCTAAAGGGTTACCCCTTGCTTCCAGATGGCAATATCATAAAAGCCCGATTCCTCAGCCTTAACCTTCCTACCTGAAGCCACTTCTATAACATAAGAGTAAAGCTCCTCTGTCAATACACTTCTGTCTGTTCCACTTAGGAGCCTACCAGCATCAAAATCAATCCAATTGTTCTTTCGTTCCACTAGCTTGGAATTACTTGATATTTTTACGGTAGGTACACAGGATCCAAAGGGTGTCCCTCTGCCTGTCGTAAAGAGCACCAGCTGCGCTCCGGACGCTGCTAGCGCTGTAGTTGCCACCAGATCATTTCCCGGAGCACTTAGAAGATTTAATCCTCTATGAGTTACATGCTCACTATATGAAAGCACATCTACCACCGGTGAGCTTCCTGCCTTCTGGGTACAGCCTAGGGCTTTCTCCTCCAAAGTTGTGATTCCGCCTTCTTTATTACCCGGAGAGGGATTCTCATATATAGGCTGCTCATATCTAATATAATATTGCTTAAATCCGTTTATCATTGCTACGGTTTTATTAAATACCTTTTCGCTTATACATCTCTTCATCAGGATTTCCTCGGCTCCAAACATTTCAGGTACCTCTGTTAGAATTGTTGTACCCATATTAGATATCAGAGCATCAGAAAAATCTCCAACTAAAGGATTGGCGGTTATTCCTGAAAGACCGTCTGAGCCTCCGCACTTAAGTCCGACTATTAATTCGCTTATATTTATCGGTTCTCTTCCAAATTGCTTGGCATATTCAGCTAGCTCCTCTAGAAGCCTTGTTCCTTCTAGGGTTTCATCCTCCACCTCTTGACACACAAGGAATTTGACTCTTTCTTCATCCACTTGTCCCAGGTAGGTCTTAAGAACATCTATATTACTATTTTCACAGCCAAGGCCAAGAACCAATACCCCTGCCGCATTCGGATGCTTTATAAGTCCTGAAAGCAATTTGAGTGTATTATCCTGATCGTCACCTAGTTGTGAACAGCCATAGGGATGTGGAAATGCTATGATGGCTTCAAGTTTCCCATCTACTAGGAAGGATGCCTGTCTTTCTAAGGCAGATGCTATAGAATTAACACATCCGACAGTAGGTATAATCCATATCTGATTTCTTATGCCAGCCTTGCCATCTTTTCTACGATAGCCTAAAAAATGTCCATTGTCAGATACTTTGACATCCTTATAATCAGCCTTATATGAATAGCTTAATATATCTCCTAGACCCGTCCTAAGGTTCTTAGTATGTACCTGATATCCTCCTGCTATATCACCTAGAGCATAACCTATAGAATCTCCGTATTTTATAACAGCTTCTTTGTCCCTGATGTCTCGTAATGCGAATTTATGACCTGCCGGTATATTCTCTCTAAGGGCTTGTTTACCATAGACAGAGTCATATATATAACCCTTATCTAAATCCTTTAGGGCAACACCAACAATATCATCCTCATGTATAATTGCATAATCTAGCATAGTATCACACTCCTATCCATCTGATAGTGTATTTCATCTTATCCTTTTTTGAACCAGTTATGGCTAAAGTCACGAGTATTCTTATTTGTGTTTAAAAAAGTCTCAAGTGCTTTCCTCATTCCATGCACTTTTATCTGCTCCAGATATTTTCCGACAGTATCTACAAGCCCGCTATACCTAGTCATATCCTCTCCAAAGAAATCCTCTCTTCTTAAGAACTCCTCAGCCAATTTAAAGTTGTCTCTGTCTACGGAACCATCAAAGAATTCCATAACCTTCTCATCGTCCATTATCTTATATTCTATCCCGTCTCTATATCCTACAAGCCCATCGCCCTTAAGTCTCTTAGCACGATATAGACTCATTAGGGCAGCCAGTGAAAATGTCAGGCAAGCCGGAAGCTTCCCATTTGCAGAATAATAATCCTTAAAGCTTGGTAGGCAGCGGGCCTTCCATTTTGAGACGCTATTTAAGGATATTGATAGTAAGGAATGCTTTATAAAAGGGTTTTCAAACCTTTCTATTACCTTATTAGCAAAGCCCTCCAATTCATTCCTTGGTAATGTGAGGTTAGGTATAATCTCATTAAATATCGTACTTATAACAAATTCCTTAATTAGCCCATCTTCCATGGACTCCTTTACAGTATCATTGCCGGATAGAAATGATGCGGCCACTAATGAGGTATGTGCACCGTTAAGAATTCTAACCTTCTGCTCTCTATATGGCTTAATATCCTTAGTAAATATAAGAGGAAGTCCTGCCTTATCAAGAGGAAACTCCTTTGATATATCCAGATCACTTTCAATAACCCAGAGACCAAAAAGCTCTCCGCTAACTATGAGCCTATCCTCATATCCCGCCTTTTTCCAATACTCCTCTGCCTCATCATGGGGAAACCCGGTTATAATTCTATCAACCAGGGTATTGCAAAAGACACAAGACTCATTAATCCAAGATGTAAATCCTATGTCAAGTTTCCAGCTCTTAGCCAGCTTATTTACGTACTCCTTAAGAACTAGACCGTTATTTTCTATTAATTCACATGGAAGAATAATAAGTCCCCTCTTCTTATCTCCATTAAAGTAATTATATCTTTCATAAAGAAATTTAGTAAGCTTACCGGGAAAAGACCTAGGTGGCTTGTCCTCATAATTATCGGTTTCATCATAAACAATTCCTGCCTCCGTGGTATTTGACACGATAAATCTTAAGGATTCTAGCCTTGAATATCCCATATATTTCTCATAATCTTCATATGCATCAACAGCCTCAGTGATGCTTGTAACAATTCTATCCCTAACTATAGGCTTTCCACCTTCAAGCCCTCTTAAGGAGACTCTGTACTGGCATTCCTGCTTATGAAATCCCTCTAAGCTTCCATAGGGAATTGGCTTAACGATAGCAATATTACCATAAAAGACTCTCCCATCATCATTAGCAATATCTATCATATAATCCACAAAACCACGAAGAAAATTTCCTTCACCGTATTGTAGCACCTTAACTGGTCTATTTATTGGCTTTGTAATACTTTTATTTATAGTATCCATACTACCTCCATCGCATTTCTTAAATTTATTGTATCTATTCTTATAAATCTAGTCAACTAATGATATTTACTAAATTATCAGCAATTCAAACAGTATTGATTTATTATCCATATTTTAGTAATATAAACTCTGGAAATAAATTTATATTATTATCTTTGTCATATAATCAATATTGATTGACTTTTGCTTATAAAAGTGAAATATTATAGTAGTTTTCGGCGGAATTTTAACTTATAATCTTCATATATGAATAGATCAATGTATACATTTATTATAGATCTTATAGAAACGAGGGTATAGACATGATATATAATGACAAGAAAGTATCCGATATCCAAATTGCTTACATAGGCGGAGGCTCAATGGGATGGGCTTGGACCTTTATGACTGATTTATCTTTAGAGGATAAAATAAGCGGAACTATCAGACTTTATGATATTAATAATGAAGCTGCAAAACGAAATGAGGCTATTGGTAATTCATTACATAACGACCCAAAACGACAAGGCAAATGGTTATATAGAACTTCAAATTCACTAAAGGAAGCTCTTATAGGAGCTGATTTCGTAGTTATTTCAATACTCCCAGGAACTTTTGAGGAAATGTATTCTGATGTTCATGCCCCAGAGAAATATGGTATAAACCAGCCTGTAGGCGACACAACAGGCCCCGGCGGCTTACTTCGTGCGCTCAGAACAATACCCATGTTCGTAGAGATAGCCAATGCAATTAAAAGCTATTCACCAAATGCATGGGTTATTAATTATACCAATCCCTTGGCCCTGTGTGTCAGAACCCTTTATAAGGTTTTTCCTGAAATTAAAGCCTTCGGTTGCTGTCATGAGGTCTTCAACACCCAGAACCTCTTAGCATCCATGTGTAAGGACGAACTGGGAATAGACCACATAGATAGACATGAAATCCATGTAAATGTATTGGGAATCAATCATTTCACTTGGTTTGATTATGCCTCATATCAGGGCGTTGATCTATTCCCTATGTATGAATGGTTTGCCAATGAGAATTATGATTTAGGCTATCCTAATAATTCTACTGGGTATCTAACCAATGTATTTGAATGTAATCATAAGGTAAAGTTTGATTTATTCAGAAAATATGGTCTAATAGCCGCCGCAGGTGACAGACATCTTGCTGAATTTATGCCTCCTCATTACCTTAAGGATATTGAAACTGCCCACTCCTACGGATTTACATTTACACATGTTGATTACCGTATGGAGGATTTACAAAAACGCAGAGAAAGAAGCGATAGACTACTAAGAGGAGAGGAAATGCTTGATTATACACCATCCGGTGAGGAAGGAATATTAATAATTAAGTCATTGGTCGGATTGGAAAGAACAATTAGCAATGTTAACCTTCCTAACAAGGGACAAATAGCTAATCTGCCCTTGGGTGCTATCGTAGAGACTAATGCCGTATTTGAAAAGGATCATATTGCTCCCGTCTTTGCAGGAAGCCTACCCGAGAATGTCAAGGGGTTAATCGATCCTCATATTCAAAATCAATCGGATATCATGGAGGCATCATTCAGCTATGATAAGGAGCTTGCCATAAAGGCCTTCCTAAACGATCCCCTTATGACTATATCTGAAGCCGATGCAAGAAAGCTCTTTGACGAGATGCTTGAAAATACAAAGAACTATCTCCCTACAGAGTGGTTTTAATATGTGTTATAGCATCGAACAGATCTGTTCACACAAACATTTATGTTTGTGTTGCGTAGCGAGTTATCTGTTTGATGCTATTGTTAATACATAATATTCAGATGGTTAGTAGCTCTTATATATTGAAATCGAAGCATGGTTCTGTCTGTCTGAGTATATGGCCTTAATATAATAACTAAAGGCTTTTGCTACCGGAGCTTTTATGTTTTCTTCATAAATTTCTTGCGATATTTTAATGGTGATGTTTCAAGATATTTTTTAAATACCTTTTCAAAATAAGTGATGCTTTCATAACCAACTATATCTGCTATTTCGGTAATATTATATTGTGATTGCTCCAAGAGCTGCTGAGCCCTTTTTATTCTGGTTATATTAATATACTCATTGACAGTAAAACCTGTGATTTCTTTAAATATCCTGCTAAGATAGCATTTACTTATATAAAAGTCATCGGCTATATCGGCAAGGGATATACTCTCATGGTGATTTTCATTTATATATTTCGCTATTTCGTTTATCTTTTTATATTTTTCTGTCCTTACAGGAACATTTAGAAGGATTGAATTCTCCCCCGTATTACAGCGGATTCCATAAACCAATAGCTCTGCCAGCTTCATTTTAACCATGAAGTCATAATTTGAGTGCTTCATCTTCATTTCTCTTATAATAAAGAATAAGAGCCCCTCAACGTATTTCTGTCCAGCTTCATTCAAATCTATGATGCCAAAATTCTTAGAAAAGAACGAGGATAACTCAATATTATCACAAAGATTTAATAGCGGGTCAATCTCATCAGCTGATATAAGAATAAGTATCCTATCATGATAGTTGGAATTAACTCCTACTGTCTTATGTATCTGATTGCGATCTATGAATACAAGACTTCCTTTTTTAACATGGTATATCTTCTGTTCAATAAAATAATACCGTTCTCCACTTAAGAGATAATATATCTCATATTCATTATGAAAATGCTTTTGTACCATATTAAAATCATAATCACGCTCGATTCGTTCAACCATGATTTGGCCGATCGTATCACGAAATATTATATTTTCCATGATATCAGTCCTCCATTTCTGCGAATCAAAATCTTTATATCTTCATATCTATTCTCAATATGGAAAGGGTGCAATATTCTCATATTCCACATTCCATCCTCCATCCTTAGGAAAACCAGGGGACGGCTTATCGCAACCAGAAAGGCCTGCCGTCATCATAGCCACGGCCAAAAGAAGCGATCCGTTTCCGGGCAAATATACTGGAAGATCCTCTCTCCTTATTTGAATGTTGTGACCATTCATACCATAATTGTTATTTGCAGTATCCATTAATAGAAGCTCTAGAGCAAGCTCAGGCATTCCCAGTCTGGTGGCCGCCATAGCCATCATAGCATAGTCCCAGCCCCAGGTAGAGTCAAACTCCCAGCATGACATAATTTTATCTATGGTGCTTGTCATTATACCCTTATCGATTCTATCGCTATATATAAGTCCATATATAGCTGTCATTATAGGGTGATCCACATTAAATTCCTCATATGTTGTTGGACAATTTTCATGTGCAAGATATAATCCATCCTTAATCGGAGGTGTAGCCATATTATTAGCTACCTGTAACCATTTTTCAGCATCAGGCTCCTTATCTAATCTCTTGGCCCATGATACAGCCAATAAAAGAGTAAATCTCCAGTATTCTAGCTCAAACACAGGGTTAAGGGTGTTACTGGGGTCATGAGCCTCCTGTGCAGGAATTAGAGGAGGAAGAAGGTCATACTTTCCTGTCTCTTGATTATACACAGCCAAATCCACCATGTAATCCGCTGTTTCCTTTATGAGAATCCAATAGTCCTCTAATAATTTTACGCTAAATATCCTGTCTCCCCTTCTACTCTGATAAGCCAACTCTAACATATATATAAGGTGGGGCTGTTGCCAGATTAATAGGGTTGCTATAGGCGACGGACTGTCAATTCCATCATATGCTACCTGCTTTGGCCATTTTGCACCGCGAAACCCGTTCCTCCTGGCATTTTCTTTTGCTCTTGGAAGAATCGACAGATACCAATCTATTGATGGCTTCATAAGCTCCGTCTGATTCCACAAGGGTAAATACGCCTGATGCCAAAGATACATCTCTAAATGGAATTTTCCATGCCAACTATTGCAAAAGAGTCCTGTCTCCTGGGGCGGCATCAGTCCGCAGCAATTTATTCTTAATTGATAGAGTGATAGAAGGATTCTACGCTCCAAATCAAATGCTCTCTTATCGCTTGAGCTATTTAGCTTAACTATACCTGTGGTCTCCCAGAAGGCTTTCCATCCATTTAGGCTACTTTCATAGGTCTGCGTCACATTGGGAATCTCATAGCTGCTACAAGGATATGTCTCCGGATCATCCTTCATATTAAAGCAATAGGTAAGTGTAAAGGCCATCTTATTGTTCTCAATGGACTCTATCCTAAAATCATGCTCTGCCTTCTGATAGAAATGAGCTTTATTATCAAATCTAATACAAGAATAATATTTGGTCTTATCCATGCATCTCTCTATAAACACTTGATTATCATCATTGTTTATTACCTTACTTGTATGTCCCAAGCTATAGTCCCAATCAGAGCCCGAAATATCATCTGAACCGTAAGGGAATAAGAGCATGACAGATAAGAGGCCCTCTGTAAGAAGCTCTGATTCTACTTCGATGGCTATTGTATCCCTATCAAAATGGCAAAGGGTTTTAACCTTGCATAAAACACCTTGAAGCCTAAAGCTGCTTTCAATAATACCCTCATATAGGTTAAGAGTCTGTTTAATATCATAGATGTCCTCTGCCTTTATTCTTTCATGTCTATAAAGAAAGCCCAGTCTTCCCAGATTAAATTTATGAGGATTCTTTCTTAGCCAATAGTATACATCTTCATTTCCCTCTTTACAGTCCACGGCATAGGTAACTTTTCTGTCAGAATAAGTATACTCTGTCATTTCTAAATCATCCATATTATAGTCATATCTTGTACTACTTACTGGCCTAGTGTGCCATCCCCACTGACTCATAGTACATAAGGGCGTAAGCTTCTCTTTATATTCATCATATAGGGTCTGCAGTCCGGTAGCATCTACAGTAAAGGCAAAATTGCCATTACCTATACTCAAAGGAGCTTTATAATCTATTTTATCTATTAAAGGATTATGTCTATTAAGAAGCTTATATCTATCGATTGCCATAGCTATACCTTTCTAAATCTAAGATTTACTACCTATACATTCTTCTAACCCTTCAGCCCACTCGTGCTGATTCCCTCTGTTAAATACCTATTAAAAAAGAGAAATATTAAAAATACCGGAATTAATGATAGGGTTGACATTGAAAACATGGCACCATAATCGGTTGTAGATGTTGAATCTGCGAATAGCTTTAGTGCTATTGATACCGTATAGGAGGTCGGCTGACTCAGATATACCAGCGGCCCCTGAAAATCATCCCATTTCCAGTAGAACTGTATAATTACTGTGGTTATAATGGAAGGCTTTAGCAAGGGAATGATTATACGGGTAAATATGCTGTATCTGCTACAACCATCCACAAATGCTGCCTCATCAAGCTCTCTTGGAATTCCAGCCATAAACTGCATCATCTGGTATATGAAAAATGCCTGACCTAAAAAATGTGGTAATATCAAGGGTATAACAGATGGTACAAGTCCAAGCTTATTATATATTATATATGTCGGGATTAAAAGTACCTGTCCCGGCAATAGCATAGTCATAATCATCATTGTAAACATAAATTTTCTTCCACGATATCTTAGCCTAGCAAAGGAATATGCAATACATGCTGAGCTAATAACCGTAGCAAAGGTTGAAATAATCGTTATCATAAATGAGTTTCTAAAAAATGTTGCAAAGGTAACACCACCGAAGCCCTTCCAGCCTCTTACGAAGTTGTCCCATCTCCAGTTCGGTGGTATGAGACTGAGAGCACCGTTGAGTATCTCCGTATTATTTTTTAAGGATCCTGTTATCATCCATAGTACCGGATAGACCATAATGAACCCGCCTATCAAGACAAGCACATGATATATAACCCTTGCTATTCTTTTTTTCCTTTTTGGATTCATGCTATTCTCTATTCTCCTTCCACAAAATAAACTTTTCACTAATATAACGGAGAATTTCCCCCTTATTTATCCGCTTCACTAAATACCCAATACTTTGATGATTTAAATATTACTAGTGTAACTATGCTTATAACCACCAGCATAATCCATGACATTGCAGAGGCATATCCCATGTTGCGATAGGTAAAGGCATTGTTATACATGTAGAGAGCATAGAAATTAGTAGCATCATTTGGCCCGCCACTGGTTATTACAAATGCCTGTGTAAATGTCATAAATGCAGAAATAGTCTGCATCACCAAATTATAGAGAATAACCGGAGACAAGCAGGGCAAGGTTATTTTGAAGAAGGATTTTATACGGTTTGCACCGTCAATTTTTGCCGCTTCATAATATGTAGTAGGAATCTGTTTAAGACCGGCTGCAAATATAATCATAGAGGAGCCAAATTGCCATACCGTCAGAAGAATTAAGGGAATTAGAGCCATCCTTTGGTCACCAAACCATGATACCCTGTCTATTCCAAGCATACCTAGCATCTGGTTAATCAATCCTCTTCTAGAGAAGAGCTCCTTCCATACCAGTGTTACGGCTATAGAACCACCAATTAATGAAGGAACATAATATAAGGAACGATAAAATCCAGTTAATCTGGTTTTTCGTGTCATAATCATAGCTATAAATAATGCAAATATTAGCTTTAAAGGTACTGAGGTAATAACATATTTGAATGTTACATATACAGAATTCCAGAACCTCTTATCACCCATAAGCTTGACATAATTATCTAGACCTACCCATGATTTTTTATCAATCAGACTATAATCAGTAAATGAATAATAGAAAGATGATACTATGGGTACTATAGTAAATCCCAAAAATCCAATAATAAATGGTAGGGCAAATATATATCCCGCTGTAGTCTCATTATAAATAAATCTCCTTACCTTTAGTACCTGTTTGCTGTCAGAGCTCTTACCCTTTTTCATCATCTCTGAGCCTCCTTATAGTCAAATTACATTTGATACTGACCTGTCCTTATCTTACAATTAGAACTCTTATACTACTTAAGGCAATAGCATAAGAGTTCTAATATGCATCAATTTATTAGTTCATATAATTTGAGCCTAATCTAATCGAACTTAGATTTAGCAAAATCATAATAATCCTTTGCTGCCTGATCTGCTGTCATCTCGCCATATATAACCTTTTCAATAATAAGCTTATAGTAATCCTGAATTTCCTGTGAAGGTGCGGGGCTTATTGGATTAGTCTCACCAACCTCATAGCTTCCGATTAGGTTAACAAACTCATTTACCTTAATCTGTTCAGGTGTTAAATCAGGCTCAAGAGCTTTTATTACGTTATTGAATATGGACATTCCACGCTCATTTGCCAGTATCTTGTTAGCCTCTGCATCACCCCAGAAAAAGCTAAGGAATTTAGCTGCTTCTACAGGGTTCTTGGAATCCGTGGAGATAGAAAACATCTGTGAAGATTGGATAGCTGATCCAGCAGGGCCATCCTTTGTTCTTCTGGGCATAGGAACCAGCTTTAATTCTCTTCCAGCCGCCTCTGATAAAGCGATAAACTGATTAGATGCAACCCAAGTCATGGCAGCCTCACCGGTTACAAGGAAATCTCCTTCAATATCCTTAATCTCAGCAATTGCACCAGGATCAGGATATCCACCGGATGCGGTAAGGTCTGCTCTCATCTGTATATAGTCGACTAATAAGGTATAATCATCGAATCCTAAATCATCATTGGTAGTTGCATAGAAATTGTAATCTAAGCCATACTGTGGAATTCCTGATCCACAGCCTGCAGCAAAATCATCAAATTTAGAGCTTCCGTATATATCTAGCTTTTCTTTAAAGGTATTACATATCTCGGCATATTCATCCCATGTCCAGCCTTCCTGAGGCTCAGGGATGCCTGCCTCTGCAAATAATGCAGGATCATAGGCTACACCATATGTATTAACACCGTTTGAAACGCCAACCTGTATACCGTTATATCTTGTTGTCTTTAAGAAAGCGTCTGTGGTATTTGAGGTGTCAATTGTTCCGTCTGCAATTAAGTCATTCAAGGGGTAAATTTTTGATAGGTATGCGGGGAAGTTACCACCCATCTGCATTATATCCCAGCAGTCATCTGAGGCTACCAGGGTATTTAGCTTTTGAAAATATCCGTCAAAATCCAAGAATTCATACTGGATAGTAACATGAGGGTTTAGTTCTTGGTACATTTCAATTACAGCAATGGTCTTGTCATGTCTTGCTTGAGAACCCCACCAAGCCATTCTCAAGGTTACAGGTTCAGGGGCTACTTCCACTACAGGCTCATCTTCCTTGTCATCAGTAGCCTCAGGTGCTTTTGTTGCTACAGGCTTGTCATCCTTCTTATCAGTCTCTTCTGCTTGATTACCTTTACAGGCTACCAAAGCAAACATTGTTGAAACTGCTAGAATTAAAACCATAATTCTTCTTAACTTCATACTATTTTACCTCCTCCATATAAGATAACAGTGTTTCTTATGTGCATATTATATAGGATTGGCAATTTATAAACAATATAAAGCAATTAATCAAACAATATCGTTTGAAAAGATAGTAGATTCAAACTATATTTACTATCAGTAAATTGTCTTTTTGACTGTGATGACTCTATCGTATAGATGCTTTGTATCATTGAATATTATATGGCTGACATTGATTACTGTCATATCCTTAAGGTTAAGTATTGTTTTCTCTATCTCTCTTGCCCTTTCCATATCTAGGGAGGCAAAGGCCTCGTCCATAAGCAGTATACTTGCTTTACTAAGTAATGCTCTGGCTATTACCAGTCTGCTTCTTTCACCGCCTGAGATGTTTTTACCATTGTCATATATTATAGTATCAAGTCCATCCGGCAGCTGGCTTATAAAGTCAGTTAAGCCGGAGTCATTTATGGCCTTATTAATCTCCTCATCACTGTACTCCTTATACAGAGTAAGATTGTTGCGTATAGTATCCTCAAATATAAATACCTGCTGCTCAATATTTCCTATCAACCTATAATATTGATCGGTTTTTACATCCTTTAGATTATATCCGTTAATGGTAATCGTACCTCCTGTAGGATTAAAATACTTACGAAAGAGCTTTAGGAGTGTAGATTTCCCTCCTCCGCTTGGCCCTACAACTAGATATTTACCATTCTTTTTTACCCTTAGATTAATATCTGATAATATTATCTGCTCCGAGTCCTCATAGGAAAATTCCACATCAGATAATACAATCTCATCTTGAAACTCTGATAGGTCCACAGTCTCCACATAAGTATTTGAGTTCTCTAAAGCCTTTTCCATCTTACGAATCAAATCACTGGATGTAAATAACTTGGGTAGATACTCACTTGTATTAAAGAGTGGCCAGGTCATCCTCTGAATCCCTGAGACAACAAGTAATAACCCTCCGGTAGACACCTTACCGATTGCCGCAAAATATCCAACTACTGTAATTACACCAAACATTGAGCCTCTCATAAACATATTTTGGGTGCTGACAATAAAGGAAAACATCCTTTCAATAATGAAACCCTTTTGTTGAATCTCCTCACTTTTCTTATTATAATCGTCTGTTACTCTCTTTTGCAGATTATAATTCTTAACTATGTGGAAGGCAGAAAGAATCTCCTTGATATAGGATGTATAGTTGTCAAATAGATCGCTTCTTTCCTTATTTGCTTTCTTTATAGGCTTTGAGCTTAGTATAGATATGAGAAGATTGACTGCTATAAGCAAGAAAGCCAATATAAGCATTTTAGGATCTATAGTTGACAGTAGCCATATACCAACTATAAATGTCATAATCCCTTCAAATATAGCAAATACTCCGTTTATTAGATTCATCTCTAATACATTAAAATCGTTTGTCATAGAGGATAGGTATTTAGCATTGTTATCCTTCTGGAATTCTGCAATGTTTTTGGCAAACACCTTTTTCAAATAGTATTTCTTTATGGCAGTATTAGCCTTTCTTTTATAAAAGCTGCTGGTTATTCCCACTAAAATTCCCAAAGGAACCAAAAGAAAAGCCATAATAAGTAGCTGCGGAATCCCTTGCTTCATAGCATCCATCCTACCAGCAATAGCTAGGTCAAGCATCTCCATTATACGGATGTTTACAAGCCCATCCAAGAAAGCATTTATTCCCGTAACTATCAAAGCAAGTAATAAATATGGGATTATTTTAAAATATTTCTTTAACATGTAATCACCTCTTCAAAATAATCCTTAGCTGGGAATTTACAAACCTCACCGTTCTTCAGCTCAATTACATAATCATAATTTTCTGTAACCCCTTCATAGTATCTGTGGCTTATGGCAATTACCGTACTTTTCAGTTCTAAGAATGTCTTTTCAATTTCTCTTCCAAGCTCTTCATTAAGACTTGAGGTGCCCTCATCTATGAATAAAATCTCAGAATCTTTGGCTATAGCCCTGGCTATGGATATCCTTTGTCTTTGCCCACCGGACAGATTCTTGCCGTTCTCAGTGAGCCTTTCATGAATACCATCTTCTTTTTCCTCAAGAATTGGTTCAAGCCCGCTTACCTTTATAGCATAATCTATCTGCTCATCGGATATATCCTTATACAGGGTTATATTATTCCTAATCGTATCTTCAAATAAGAAGACATCCTGATATATAAAGGCAACCTTATCATGGAAGGACTTTTCCGATATATCACGATAGTCCTCTCCATCCACGATAATTTTGCCTTCAAAATCATCATGTATCATGGCCATCAGATTCATTAGGGTTGTCTTTCCTGCCCCACTTACGCCCTTAATAAGATATTTTTTGCCCTTTTCTATAGTAAACGAAGCATCCTTTATTATTTCCTTCTTATCAAATGCAAAGCTTACACCTAAGAGCTCAATCTTATCATCAAATTTGAAACTCTTTGTACCCATACCTATATTAATGGTAGTCTCCTCTGGCTTGGCAATTTTATCATAGATTGACATAGATGCCTTTATCTGGTTCCATAAGGGGAATGCCCTAATCAGATAGGTACTTATAGAGGAAGCAAGTATATATATGAATGTAGCCCTTCCTATGTCCATTCCATCTTGTAGTCTATAACCCAGATATATCAATACAGATATCGATACTACAAAAGCCATTGTATAGATAACATCTTTTTGCATGTGGCTAAACACACTTGCAATATATTTTCTTCTCTCCAAACGGTTAATGGATACTACACTCTTCTTTAAAAACTTATCCTCGATATTATTAAGCTTTAGAATTTCAAGACCGTTAAAGGTATTGGACAAATCAGTGGTAAAGGCTTCACTCTTATTTGATATCTCCTGCTCAAGTGCAGTAGTTTTCTTGGTGAATAGACTTGCCAGTAAATATAAAACCACTGAAAATAAGAGCATTCCGGCTGCTAGCTTAAGGTCAAATACAAATAGAAATACAAGCGAAACAACAAACATCCCAATATTTACAATATAATTAAGCAGGGTAATAAAAAATTTATTCTCAAAATTGTTAACATCGTTAATAAGATTTGATATATATACTTCCTTAGACTTTTGTGAATACTGCTTAAAGGGCATATTGATGATTTTATCAAATGCCTGCTTACGGACATCCAAAATGGTATCCCTCATATAGCGAATTCGCAGTAGCCTCGAGACCAGATAATTAATCGGTGCATATATAACGAATACGATGGTTATGATAACAACTCTCTTATAATTATCAATATCACCCTTTTCAATTGCACCAAAAATCAACGCAAATAGTCCCATTTCAACGAAATGATCCACCATGAACAAGAAGCATGCAAATAGATATTGTATGAACTTTGATTTACGTTTTATAAGTAATTCCTTCATTTTTCTCCCCTAAAAACCCTATTAATGCGTAATGTAAACATATTTTATATCAATTTATAAGAAGTATCAACCACATTTTAACATAAAGTTACATTTGATGATAGATAAGTGGCATATAGGTATAGGATTAACACCTGATACCTATATGCCACTCTATAGCTATGCGATATCTTACGATATAATATGTCTTAGTCTAGTGAAATTACATCATCAAAAAGATCTTTATTCTTTTCAATTTCACTTGGAGAGGCTATGACAATATAATTGAGATTCTCATTTAATTTTGTCATATAATTAGCATATTCTCCAAAATCCAATACTCTGGTACTTTTTATTTCCTCAAGCATATCTATTCTATCTTGTATAGATGTACCATTGTAATTATCTATTAGAACTTCCATGGCATCATTTATTTCGCCACTACTTTGATTCACAGAACCGAACAGTGACATTACATAGCTTTCTACCATTTCGTCTGTCATATAAGGAATAATTGTATTAAGAAATTCACCGCTAGCAGCAATTACATTTAGTGAATTCATAAAGTTGCTATCCCTATAGGTATATACCAGATAATTATTATCCATGAATGTAGCTCCTACACCATAAGCTCCACCCCTTAAGCGGATTTCCGGGGTAAGCAGAAGGTTGTTTAATACTGTGCTAATAACAATACCCTTATGACTCATAGGAACCTCATTTTCTGTTAAGCTTGCATTCACGACCAGATATTGAACAGGTGAGTTAATAATCAAAGCTTCTCTTTTAGCAGGCCTTGGTAGAATATATTCCTTATCCGAAAAGCTAAGGCCACTTAATTTGTCGGCGAAATCAGGCATAGTAGCTTTAAATTTATCAAGAGCCTCAGAATCACCTGCATATAATACCTGCATATTGGGTTTATTAAATACCTTGGCACGTATTACCTTAAGATTAAAAATCACATCTGCAGGATTAGAGGTAATCTTATTCCCTAATGATTCAATAAAATTATAATAATCCAAGCCATTAAGATAGTTAATTATCTGATATTTTGCACTTGTATATGCTAGGCCACGATATTGCGCCAGACCAATTGGCTCTGAAAATTGCAGTTCATAATTAGCTTTTATATTTGCTATAGTTCTCTTCCCATATGTTGAGATTTTATCTATGTCTGACTGTAATAGGATGTCATATACTAAATCGAAGGTCTTTCTATACTCATCCTTAAAGCTATAATAGTTTACTTTTAATATTGGATGTGCATCTGTATCCTCCTCGTTGTCAGAAACAGCTTCAATTGCAGATGACATACCATATAGCAAGTATGTAGTATCATTCATTACTTGCATTTCTGTTCGATTCTTAGTATCCATACCATAATTAATCATGTCTATGTAGAACTTTAGATATGAGAGCTCTTCCATGGTAAGACAGCTTAAGTCAAAATTTAATTGAATATTACTGATTTCATCCACGTCAGCTATGGTGCTCATAAGCTTTACACCATCAATCGTATCTTCATTAATCTCACGATTTTTCATTTCAATTGATATGTCCTTTAGCTCTACTGCTCTTAATGACTTTAAGACTTCCTCTGAAGTAGACTCATTATTCCATGCATTAAAATCCGCTGACTTCTTAACCAGTGCCTCAATATCAGCCTTTGACATACTTGACTTTTTCTCAGATAGCTTCTGGTACAAAGCCATCTGGTTTTTCTCAAGTAGGCCGGCCTCTGGCTCTGTCACGGTAAGAGCTACAGTTTTATTGTTCAATAATTGCTCTTTTATAGTGCTTTCCAACACCTTCTCATCCAGTTTATCTGCTATGATTTTAATATAGCTTAAATAGTCTTCCATTGGATTATCCAGAATATTATCGAATAGGCTAGACAGTAATAATTCGTTAACAGCACTTCCACTACCGATTGCCTCTTCAAACTCCATGGATCTAAGTGAGGATTTGACTAAATTTGTATCTAACCCTTTTTTGACTGCATCATTCATCTTAGCCATAACCAGATCATAAAAATCCTTAGCCTTATTAGGATTAGCATTCATGGCTATAAAATGTACGGTGGGCTGGAATGTCGTTAGGTCCAATTGCATCAAATAGGATTCTGCTATCTGACTCTCTATCATTGCCTTCTTCAAATCAGAGCTCTCTAAATTCATTAGCGCCACTGCAAGATTTAAGCTCATATAGCCTTCCATTCCCATTTCCTTTATATCGTCTACTGCAAATACAAGATCAATCACAGATTTATTCTTTGTGTCTGTACCTTCAGCAACAGGAAATGTGTAGGTTTTTTCTACAAGCTTGTCAAACTGACCCTGTGTCTTTCTTTCAATGTCGATAGTCTTTTTTGTAAATGACGATAAATAATCCTTATCAATCATATCCAAGAATTCAACATAATCAACATCACCATATAGAACCATAAAGCAATTTGATGGATGATAATATTCATTATATGTGTCTAGTAAGTCTTCATAGCTTAATGTCAATATTTCGCTAGGAATACCCCCTGAATTATTTCCCTGATCTGTATCGGAAAATACTGCTCTATTTGCATTCGAAACTGCAGTTGATGTAATGTTACCCAAATTCCCCTGTATTTCATTATAAACAATTCCGTTAAAATTCAGTGGTGAGGCTTCATCAGCTAGCTCATAACGCCAACCCTCTCTCTCAAATATCCTTTCATCAGACAATATCAAAGGATTAAAAACAGCATCCAGATATACATCGGCAGACTTTAGTAGCTGCTTTTCACTTTGTGAGCAAATAGGATACATAGTCATATTCGGATAGGTTAAGGCATTAGCAAATGAAACATATGTAGTATTAATAATATCAAAGATTGAATTTTTAGTTGGATATTTTTCACTTCCTCCCAAAACCGAATGCTCAAGAATATGATTTGTACCTCTACTATCCGGCGGGGTGTTGAATTTAATTGAAAATCCTCGATTAATATCACTATTGTTAATAATTAGCATTTTTGCACTTGTATTTTCATGTTCAAGTAATATCTTATCTGATTTTGTGCTTTGATCATAAGTGGTCTCCTTAACAATGAATCCACTTATCTTATCCCCTATTTGTGGCACTTCAAATGTCGATTGTGCTAGTACCATACTTGATGAACCTAAGACTGCAGTAAATATCAAGCAGACTGATGTGAATAAAACAATAATTCTTTTCTTCAAAATACCCCTTCTTTCTAATTAATTTATTTGTTATTTCTACCATATAATGTAAGTCCTATCTAAGATAGCATATTTATTTGTATAAATCAAATAAATATACAATTTCTAATTTATTCTTAATTTAATTCTTATGATAATCTTACTATACTAGACCAAAAGAATATTTATGTATTACATAAAAAAGAGTATAGCTATACTTATAAAAAAGCGACTATACTCTTTCATTAGGTTAAATAATTTTTATAGCGGGGGATAGACCAAAAATACTATCTATATCCCATATCAGAAATCACCCAGGAGCTTCATTATCATCCCGAAACATCATCACCTATTAATTCCTCAGGATTTCTATCCTCATTAATGGACTCATCTATATTATTAGTAATCAGCTTAAATCTTTGGCTTATTTCATCATGAGACAAAAATAATTGTCGATAATCCTCTTGTTTTTCCAGGTCCATTATAGCTAGGTCTATAGGGGCATAAACAACATAAGCTTGATTATCCTTCTCTACCAGTAATATACCGGTCATAGGCTCATCCTTCAATAATTTCTCATATTCCTCCTTAGTTATAATAGAAATGCTAAAAAACTCCTGATATCCTCCGCCTTCAAATATGTCTCCAGTATATACAAAGGATATCCTTCTATCCTTTTCTATAACCTTATATTTCCCTTGCCAATTAGCTGGAACCTCAAACATAAAGTCATAGTCTTTATTCATATATGTCCCAGATAGATTATCAAATAGCTTATAAGCCCTATCCCCTCTCACATAGGTAAGCCTACCTATAGTCCCATCCTCTGTATATATATATCCGTAGTCATCTGAAGAAAATCGGACTGCATGGTAGCTATAAAATCCAAGATTGGCAGAGTTAACCACTTCATTTGTGGTTACAAGCTGACTTCCAAATGAATTATCGATTGATTTATCTGGCTCATAAATTGCTTCCTGCAAGCTATTATCCGAAACAGTATATATATACATATTCTTACCGCTTATAGGATGTAGCTGCACCGTGTTGCCGTCCATACTGACTGTAACAACGCAATAAAAATCTCCCTGAGTATAGTGACAGTTTATTGGCTTCAGATCTAGGCTTCTAATGATTTGACCTATATTAAGGTCATAGACAAACAGTCCGAAATAGCCGTGGAAAATAATAATATCATCAGAGGCATAGTCAAGCTCTACCATATCAGCCCCTACAGGCTGGTCAAGAGACAATTCGGGTAGAGTAGGTACCAGAGTAATAGTATCTATTTCATTTGTATTGCTAGTATCTATGGTACTAATATCAATATTTTTACCATTGTCATCACCATTAATAACATTAGTTCCACCAGCAACAACATTAGCTTCACCAGTAATATCATTCAACCCACTATTATTATCATTAGACTTAGGATTTGCCATAAGTCCTATAAAAAGGGAAACCACAATTAGTACAGATATTACAATAATCCAGAACGGTGGTTTTTTATAGCTTAACACATTCATTATTCTGCTCTTTACATTCCCTTCCCCAAAGGCAAGTGGACCGCCCTTCATGAAATGTCTCCCCATAGAAAGTGACAATAATGAATTAGCATAGGGCTTTTTAATATCTATATTCATCTCCTTCAATACTTGTTCATCACAGGAAAGCTCCATGTCCATACTCATTAATCTAAATGCAATCCATACAAGTGGGTTAAACCAGTGGACTGCCAATATAAGAAAGGCTAATATCTTAATGATATGGTCTTTTCGATGGATATGGGTCTGCTCATGTAATAGAATATAACCTTTTTCACTAGTATTAAGTCCATCTGGTAAATATATCTTGGGCTTTATCAATCCTAATACAAAGGGTGTCTTTAAATTCTTCACTAGGTAAATATTCTTCTCTATAAGCTGTGTATCCTTAAGCTGACTTTTTAGTCTTAGAACTGATAAGAGGCTAAATACCAGTAATCCTACTATTCCAATAATCCAGATATAAGTTCCTATTTCTACATAAATTTGTAGCGGATTTACACTATCACCAGGAGCAGCTAGGGGAAGAAAGTCGCTAACAACTGTATCAACTGACTCTATACCACTATTAATTTTAGGGCTTTGCTGATAGATAATATCAGTTGGAATCGGATTAGTATTCATATTCCGAGGTAATAGGCTAATTATGCTTTCAAAGGAAAATGGTATAATAAGACGAAAGGCAACCACTCCCCATAAGATATAAGATATGACTTTTGGAGCTTTTTTGAACAATAGCCGCATAAGGATTACAAAAAGTATTACATAGCTTGCAGTAAGACTCATATTAAGAATAGTAAGAAATAATTCAATCATAGCTATACCTCCCAACCCTGCATAAACAATATTTACTAAAGAAAGCTATTACTTAGAGGACTTATGTTCATCAATCAATCTTTTCAACTCTTCGGCCTGATGCTTGCTTAATTCTTTACCATTGATAAAGGCTGTAAGAAATTTTGGCAAGGATCCTCCAAAGGTATCTTCAACAAAACGCACACTCTGCTTTGAATAATACTGATCCCTTGCAATTAAGGACGATACAAGTGCATTCTCATTTTGGAAAATTCCTTTGTCACACAACTTCTTTAACACAGTATAGGTGGTTGACTTTTTCCATTTCATTTCTTTCTCACTTAGCTTTACAAGATCTCCGGATCTAATAGGCTCATTTTGCCAGATTAGCTCTGCAAACCTTTCTTCACTTTCTGCTAGCTTATATTCCTTCATGAAGTGCCTCCTTGGTCTATATATTATCGACTTGATATTATTAGTCTATCCCAAATAGACCAATATGTCAAGAAAGTATTTACTTTAAAGCTAATTTAAAAAACTCCCCCGAATCAAATTCGGGGGAATCATTAAACTTCTTATTTACAACTAGCCTTACTCTGTAGGAAGAATCTCCTTTTTGTTGTAAGAACCACAAGCCTTACATACTCTATGAGGAACCATAAGCTCTCCGCATTTGCTACACTTAACAAGATTAGGAGCACTCATTTTCCAATTAGCCCTACGGCTGTCTCTTCTACCTTTTGATGACTTATTCTTTGGACATATAGACATAGTCACACCTCCTTAAAATTATTAAAGATATCTAGGATTGCTGACATTCGGGGATCTAATACAGTGTTATCACAGTCACAGGAGCTCTCATTCAGATTTGTTCCGCAATGCATGCATATTCCCTTGCACTCATCACTACATAAGAGGCTCATCGGTAAACCGACAATGATCTCATCCTTAATCAATATGTCTACATCCAGATTATATTCATTAATATAATTTGCTTCGTCCAATTCTTTGGCCCGTTCTTCATCTGTAAGCTTAAAATCAATCTCCTTTTTGATTGATATATCCATGGGATATTCCAATTTTTTAAGGCATCTGCTACAGAAGATAATAATGGAGAGCTTTACGAATCCCTCAATTAGCACCACCTTATTACCTAGATTGGTAATAGAGAGGCTTACAGGATCCTTCCATGCAAATTCATAGGAAGAGCCCTCAAAGATAAATTTCTCCATCTCGATAGGAGCAAGGACCTGCTCCACTTTATCCTTAGTGTTCATTATTTCCGATAAAGATATAAGCATTTTCTCTCTCCGAATTTCAAATAGTCAAGTCATAGGATTACGCACTATATTGTATTATAACTACTGCCTTTTGCTTTGTCAATGAAAATTTAAAACATAAGATAATGCCTTCTTATAGAAGTGCCACGGTCTCTCTGGCAATTGTCAGCTCTTCATTAGTAGGTATAACAGCCACCTTAACCTTAGAATCTGATGTGGATATCATAACCTCCTTACCTCTAAGCTTGTTGGCTTCCTCATCTATGGTAATACCCATGAATTTTAGATATTGACACACATCATAACGCACCTTAGGATCATTTTCACCTACACCGGCCGTAAATGCTATGGCATCCACACCATTCATACTTGCTATAAATCCGCCGATATATTTCACTACCCTGTATACAAATACATCAAATGCTATTCTTGCGTATTCATTTCCATTATTCATGGCTACATTGATATCCCTAAAATCACTTGAAACCTTGGACATGCCCTGTATACCTGATTCCTTATTTAATAAATGCATAATCTCATCTAGGTTTTTATTCTCCTTCTTAGCAATAAATTCAATAATAGAAGGATCAATATCACCGCTTCTGGTACCCATAACTAGACCAGAAAGAGGTGTAAAGCCCATACTAGTATCAATTGATTTACCGTTTTTAACGGCTGAGATGCTTGCACCATTACCAAGGTGGCATACTATAATTTTGGAGTTATTGATATCTAATCCGCAATACTCTGCCATACGTTCTGATACATAGCTATGGCTTGTCCCATGGAATCCATATTTCCTGATTTTATATTTCTCATAATATTCCATAGGAAGAGCATAAAGGTAAGCTTCCTCCGGTATAGTCTGATGGAAGGCTGTATCAAATACCGCTACCATGGGAACATCCTTCATAAGACTTTTACATGCACGTATGCCAATTAGGTTTGCAGGATTATGAAGCGGTGCTAGATCATTGCATTCCTCTATTCCATTAATAACCTCATCTGTAATTATGGTTGATGATGCAAATTTCTCTCCCCCATGAACCACCCTATGCCCAACAGCTTGAATCTCAGACAAATCCTTAATAACACCATGTTCTTTGTCGGTCAAAGCATTAAGAACCAAAGATACTGCCACCTCATGATTCTCCATCCTTGTTTCAAAAACCACCTTGTCATGCCCTGTAGGCGTATGCTTTAGTACTCCCATCTCCAGTCCAATTCTTTCGCATATACCAAGAGCCAATACCTGCTTGGTTTCAGAATCAATTAACTGATACTTTAAAGATGAGCTACCACAGTTAATAACTAATACAATCATTTACATATCCTCCAATTTATTTATCTGTTCGCTTGTGCCTGTACAGCCGTAATTGCAACAACACCTACTATATCATCTGCGCTACAGCCTCTGGACAGGTCATTTATAGGTCTATCAAGTCCCTGGGTTATTGGCCCGTATGCTTCTGCTTTAGCAAGTCTTTGGGCTAGCTTATATCCAATATTACCGGCATCCAGGTCTGGGAATACAAGAACATTGGCTTTACCTGCCACATCGCTTCCGGGGGCCTTTGATGCTCCTACAGAAGGGACTATGGCTGCATCTAGCTGAAACTCTCCATCAAGCTTAATATTTGGATATGCTTCCTTTGCAATCCTTGTTGCTTCTATAACCTTGTCAACATCCGGATGGGATGCGCTTCCCTTAGTTGAATGGGAAAGCATACCAACTACAGGCTCTGTCTCTACAAGTAGCTTAAAGCTCTTAGCACTACTTGCTGCTATCTCAGCAAGCTCTTCGGCAGAAGGATTCTGAACTAATCCGCTGTCTGCGAATATAAATGTACCATTTGCACCATATTCACAATTTGGAACTACCATTAAGAAGAAGGCAGAAACCATCTTAGTACCGGGTGCAGTCTTTACAACCTGAAGTGCTGAGCGAAGTACATCAGCCGTAGAGTAAACTGCACCGGCTACCATGCCGTCTGCATCTCCAGCCTTTACCATAGTAACACCAAAGTAAAGTGGCTGATTTGTTAATAATTTTCTTGCCTTTTCAGGGGTCATGCCCTTGTTTTTTCTAAGTTCAAAAAGCAGTTCAGTATATGCTTCAAGCTTATCTGCATTTTTTGGATCAATAATCGTTGCCTTAGACAGGTCGAGTCCATTTGCGCCTTTTTTTATTTCATCCTGATTGCCTAGTAATATAATCTTTGCAAGGCCTTCAGAAAGAATAATATTAGCTGCCTCTAACGTTCTCCTGTCTCCTGTCTCAGGTAATATGATAGTCTTTTTGTTTCCTTTTGCTCGTAATTTAATGTCATCAATAAAGCTCATGATGTTTCTCCTTCCTAACATCTATTTTCTATATATTTTTTTTTGAATAGAAGGCACTTTCCTATTCATTAAATATACTTCTAAAGAACACCCAACCTTGATTATAGAACAAATATTAAATTGATACAAGTATTTTTAGCAAAAATCAACCCTTGAGTTAAGCTTTCTTGAGTTCTATTACCTTTTGCTATACTTTTTTAATAACCTATTGTAAAATTACAGCATAGTGTTTGATAAAACTCATTCTGAAAGGTGCATATAATGAAAGTCCTTGGTATTATAACAGAATATAATCCCTTCCATAACGGCCATAAATATCATATAGATGAGGCCAAAAAAATCACAGGCGCAGATTATGTAATTGCTGTAATGAGCGGAGACTTTGTACAAAGGGGTTGTCCGGCTATAATAAGCAAATATGATCGCAATCTTATGGCTTTAAATAACGGAGTCGATTTAGTATTCGAGCTACCTGTATGCTATTCTACAGGTAGTGCACAGTACTTTGCTCTTGGAGCTGTATCTTTACTAAATAGCCTAGGTATTGTCGATTATATATGTTTCGGAAGCGAGATTGGTGATATTAAGGATCTAGAGGAAGCCGCAGGCATGTTTTTTAATCCAACAGAGAGCTTTCAAAGGACATTATATTCCTATATCAGAGAGGGCTTCTCCTATCCTGCTGCCAGAGCAAAAGCTGCCGAGGAATCGCTTAGTATCGACGGGGAATCTAATAATACTTATATTGCCAAAGTTATATCCGAACCTAATAATATACTGGGAATTGAATATATCAAAGCACTTAAGCAGATTGACTCCACTATACAGCCTGTCACTATCAAAAGGCATATGGCTAATTACCATGATGAAAAACCCGGTTTATTATTAAGCTCTGCCACTGCTATAAGGAGTGTTTTAGAGAAGAAGCATAATTCAAATTTACCATCCATTAAAAGTAGTGTTCCCAAAAATGTATATGACTATTTTACCGATAATAATTATATCACATATCCGATTACAATTGAAGATTTCTCAGCAATTATAAAATACAAGCTTCTTTCTGAAAGCAGCAGAGAGCTTTCGTCTTATCTGGATTTATCTTCAGATATTGCAGATAGAATTAAGAATATTAATATTCAGGACTTAAGTATGGATGAACTATCTCAAAGCATAAAGACAAAGAATATTACCTTGACAAGAGTTAACCGGGCACTTATTCATGTACTTTTGAATATAAGAAAAGAAGCATTTCAGGAATATATTGATGATGGAGATTTTATTTATTATTTACGCCTTTTGGGTATGAAAAAGGAAGCCTCCCATCTTATTCGTAAGATTAAAAATCACGGAAAGCTTCCTGTAATTACTAAGGTTTCTAGAGCATATAAGCAGCTGGATAGTCTGGGAATGAAAATGCTAAATCAGGATATCCTTGCCACCCATCTCTATAATCAAGTAACGCATGATAAATTTAAAAAGACTATCCCAAATGAATACAAGCGTGGAATTATTACAGCATAAGCTCTTCCATCTGATCCAACAGCTCCTCGAAAAGCTTAAGGGTTTGATTTACTGGTTCCTTAGTGCTCATGTCAACTCCTGCCTCCTTTAAAAGCTCAATAGGATAATTGGAGTAACCCCCACTTAAGAAGCGAATATAGTCATCGACTGCAGGCTTACCCTCCTTTAATATGCGCCTGGACAATGCTATGGCAGCAGAATAACCGGTCGCATATTGATACACATAAAATGCTGTATAGAAATGAGGAATTCTTGCCCATTCTATGTCGATTTCCGGATCTATAACGATATCATTACCATAATAAAGAACATTTAAGTCATGATAAATCTTACAAAGAGCTTCTGCAGTCAGGCTCTGCCCATCCTGTATCATCCTATGGGTAATCATCTCAAACTCGGCAAACATTGTCTGTCTGTAGAGCGTTCCTTTAAAATTATCAAGGAAATGGTTAATAAGATATGCCTTTTGTATCTTATCATCTGTTTTCTTTAGCAGATGATCAATCAATATAGCCTCGTTACAGGTGGATGCCACCTCCGCCACGAAGGTCTTATAGCCCGCATATACATAGGGCTGTACCTTATCAGAATAATAGCTGTGGATAGCATGACCCATCTCATGAGCTAATGTAAATACATTATCAAGGGTAGAGTTATAGTTTAGGAGTACATAAGGATGAGTACCATAAGCTCCCCAAGAATAAGCGCCACTTCTTTTATTCTCATTTTCATATATGTCTATCCAGCGGTTATTAAATCCTTCATCAAGTATTTCCTGGTATTCATCTCCTAAAGGCTTAAGTCCCTCAGCCACCATCTTCTTAGCTTCCTCATAAGGGATATCTATCTTTACATCCTTTACTATTGGTGTATATAAGTCATACATATGAAGCTCATCTACTCCTAAAAGCTTCTTTCTTAATCTTACATAACGATGCATAAGCCCCATATTATCATGTACTGCGTCTATTAGATTAGTATAAACCTCTACCGGTACATTGACATCATTCAGTGCTTTCTCTAGATTTGAGCCATAATTTCTTGCTTTAGTAAAGAATAATTCCTGCTTTACATTGGAGCTAAAGGTTGCCGCAAGAGTATTCTTTAAGCTACCATATGTCTCGTATACACCTTTAAAGGCATCCTCTCTCACTCTACGGTCACTGCTCTCTAATAGCTGTATGAATCTGCCATGGGTAATTCTAATTTTATTGCCCTTCTCATCTTTAATCTCAGGAAATTTTATATCTGCATTATTGAACTTGGAATATATATTGTCTGGAGAAGAAGCCATCTCACCTGCATCGGCTAAAAGCTCCTCCATCTGGGCCGAAAGAATATGTGGTTTACGACGTAGTATATTACTTAGGTAGAAATCATAAACCTTTAAGCCTTCCTCTTCAGATCTAAACCTCTCCAATGTTTCCTCTGGTATAGATAAAATCTCCGGCGTAGAAAAGGATGTAGCAGATTCCGTCTGCACCACAATTACACCAGCCTTATCAGCCAAATCTTGATATACTGGGTTTCCAGTATCCTCATGATACTTTTGATTAGCATATACATATACTCGTTCCATCAAAATACCGAGCTGTTCCTCAAATTTAAAAAAGTCCAATAATGTTTTTG
>LSQX01390106.1_pt1 | contig 30355 bp, 26 predicted proteins | sample 654561 | NCBI WGS metagenome assembly LSQX01 (sample SAMN04489861, study PRJNA283612) | anaerobic digester metagenome | isolation source: 4 biogas reactors fed with cattle manure at either 37C or 55C with and... | place: Denmark: Kongens Lyngby | collected 2014 | reverse complement strand
CCTTTCGCTAACGCATGCAAGTTACCTTCTTGATCGACACTTAAAACCTCCGAATTGCTAGTATTCCATGTTACATTCTGGTTGTTAGCATTTTCTGGTGTAATTATTGCGGTTAATGTAAACTCATCATTAACATTTAAACTTGTTAATGTTTCTTTAATCTTGACTGAAACAACGGGCTGTTTCACCTCAATTAAAACACTATTTGTATGTCCACCATCTTCGGTTGTGACAGTAATGGTTGCCTCACCTTTCGCTAACGCTTCCAAGTTGCCCTCTAAATCAACACTTAAAACCTCAGGATTACTACTGCTCCATATTAATGTTTGATTACTCGCATCTTCTGGTAATACTTTAGCTATTAATCGGAAAGTTTCATTGACCTTTAAACTTGTTAAAGATTCAATTATTTCAACACCAGTTGCTGGCTTTAAAACTGTAATATGAATACTATCACTATGACTATCATTCTTTGTTTTTACTATGATTGTCGCTTCACCTTTAGATACTGCATTCAATATTCCTTCCTCATCCACTATTACAACATCTGGATCACTACTACTCCAATCAACATCACTGTCTGATGCATCTTCAGGGCTGATATTTAAGATAAGTTGTTCAGAAGCTCCGACGTTTAAAGTAAGTGCTTCTAATTCCAAGTTAAAAGTTTCAATAGGAAGCTTGACATCAATATCAATACTATCATCAAAGTCACCATTTTCAATTGTAACAGTAATAGTTGCCTCACCTTTCGCTAACGCTTCCAAGTTGCCCTCTAGATCGACACTTAAAACCTCAGGATTACTACTGCTCCATGTTACATTCTGGTTGTTGGCATCTTCTGGTGAGACGGTAACAGTTAGTTTTTCTGTTTCACCAACATTTAAAGTCGTTACTGTTTCATTGATTTTTACGCTAGTTACAGGTTGGATAACTTCAATCGTTGTCTTCGCTTCAAAACCGCCATCAACCGCGATCGCAATGATTTCAACTTCACCACGCTGGTGCGCTAGAATTATGCCATCGTTATCAATGCTTGCTTTTTCAGGATTACTACTTAACCAGATTACATCGGTTATGCTAGCATTTTCTGGTTCAATCAAGACACTTAAATTTAAAGTTTCCTCCGCATCTAAAGTGGCATCATGCGCTTGGATTTCGAGGCCTGTTATAGGATTTATTAACTCTCCATTTAAATTAAACGTAGTTTTAAAATAGGTATCATAAAATGGATGTTTTACATACAGTATAATGGCCTCTGATTCAGTGCCTTGGATCGTTAAATTGAATTCACCATTGTTTGTGATTGTAGGTTCTGATTCAAATTCATCAAAGATGTAATAGTATTCGCTTGCAAAAGCATTCCCAAAGCGGGGCAACATGCCAGTGATTTCAAAATCAAACACGTTTTCATCTTCACCAACTGGTGTTTTATCTACATTTAAAATAATGGGTCGAAATGGTGGACGTGTTTTAACTTGATGTTGATTTTCATACAACACAACAACTGATGTTTCGTCAAATTGGTTAATGATATCAAGATTTTCTTGATTTGCAAGATCAACTAAATTCTCATTTAGATTAATGGTCACTTCATGGTCTGGATTGTAATCAACCAATTCAGTAATATCTGTAATGTCATTGTGACGCAGATTAAGTGTCTTGATATTTTCAATAAGTTGGACAACTTTAATTTTATTAAATGATAAATCCAACTCTAACATGTTAACCGCATTAAAATGTTGATAATTTTCAATGAAGTTCCATGATAAATCAACACTTTCTAATTTGATGGCATATTCTAAACCTGTCAGATTTGAAATGTTGCGTTTGCTTGCATCTAAATTAGTGAGTGTTTCCAAGTCATCTTTTAAAATGGGTTCTGTCTCATCTAAATCCAAATGTTGGCGAATGACTGCTTCTAAATGTGCATCATAAAACACGACTTCAACATCATCTTCCGCATGCACAAGTTGCTTTGAAAAAACCATTGAAAAAATAAGAACAAGATTAAGTATTAATACAAACAATTTTCGAACCTTACTTTTCATACAATGGTCCTTTCAATAGTTATATTTGTTACTAAACATCATTATTTTAACATGCTATTCAAATCTGGTGTTTATTTCATGTCATTAAACATGTAAGCAATTTGGTCCCATAGCGCTTGTCTTTCCACATCAAACAACACTTCATGCGCTACATTGCTGATCATGGAAATCACCACTTCACTAAAACCGAGGTCTTGGTACTTTCGCATTTGACGTTGAATTTGATCCACATTGATGCTCACATCATCTTCACCAACAATAAACCAAATAAAGGTATCCAAATTATCTGACATTTGATTAAAATGCCGAACATCATAAAAGCCATCCAATAAATCCACGAGACCTTGATTGGTAAACTTGAAGCCACATAAAGGATCCGCTTGATAAGCTTTGATGTTGTCTTGATCGTGACTCAGCCATGCAAGTGGTGCTTGGCTTGGTGTTTTTTTATCAAACTTCGCAAACGAAGATTGATACAAGAGATGACTTGGTTGCGTTTTAGAAAAGACGGCGATGGCTTTCGCAATCAGCTGTAGCCCTTTGAGCCCAACTGGAATTTCAGGAACACCCGTCAATATCAAGTGACTCACTTCTTGTTTGTGACGTTTAAAATAGGACTGGGCAACGATTGAACCCATGCTATGACCAAGCAATGCGTAAGTCTCAACCTGACTTATTGATTGTGCTTGTTTAATTAAGTCATGCAAGTCCTCAAGGTTTAAAAACCAACCATCCTGATTGGCAAAATGACCTTTGATATGCCCTTCAAACAAACTTTGACCATGCCCACGATGATCACAAACGAGGACATTAAAGCCTTGTTTATTGAAAAACAAGGCAAAATCATCGTACCGCTCTTTATGCTCTGCCATCCCATGAAAGATGACAAGCAATTGCTTGGGATTGGGGATGGTATAAAAGTTTGCGTAAACCCACTGGTTATCGCTTGGATTAACTGTTTGCAGTGTTTGTTTCATATTCTATCCTGTGGCACTTATGCTACAATAATACCATGAAACTAACAGGAATTGTCATTGAATATAACCCCCTGCATCACGGGCACATTCATCATATCAAGCAAAGTCGACAGTTAACACAGCCTGATGCCTTAATTGGTGTCATGTCGCCACATTTTGTGCAACGTGGAGAAATGGCCATCCTCGACAAATGGACACGTACTGAGGCTGCCTTGCAGCATGGTGTTGATTTAGTCATTGAACTACCAACCCTGTATGCTCTGCAAGCCGCGCAAGAATTCGCCAATGGGGCCGTGGCACTCTTGCATAAGGCGCAAATGAACCACCTAGTCTTTGGTAGTGAAAGCAACGACTTAAAGACCATTTTAGAAATTGCGGACTTACCCATCAATGCCAACCATTTAAGAGAAAGCATGAAAACTGGAGTTTCCTACCCCAAGGCAATCTCACTCTTTGCGGGTTCTTACCATCCCAACGACATTTTAGCGATTGCTTATGCGAAAGCCGCCAAAAACAAAAATATTCAACTGCACAGTGTTTTACGCAGCGGTGGTTACCTTGATGAAACCCTCACCCAGGAATTTGTGAGTGCCACTGCGATTCGCAAAGCTATGCATGCGGCGGATGATGTATCCATGCACACCCCCATGGATGATTTGGATGGTGATTACCCAAGTTGGGATAAAGCCTATGGCTTATTACGATACAAACTACTATCTACCCCTAAAGAGCAACTACAAGCCATTTTCTTAATCAGTGAAGGTATTGAAAATCACTTGATAAAGATGGCAACCCAACATGATACTTTTGATAATTTCGTATCACATGCGATCACCAAACGTTATTCTAAATCTCGTATCTTACGCACGTGCGCTCATATTTTGTTGCACACCACAAAAACCTTTGCGCAGGAATACCCTAAAGATATTCCAATGCGTGTTTTAGGATTTAATCAGAAAGGACGTAAAGTCCTGCAACACTATAAAGCGCAAGGCATCCAAGCCATCACCCGCTTTAATCAAATACCTAAAATAGCACGCGCCTATGAATTGCAGGCAACAACCATTTACAGCCTGCAACTGCAACCTGATAAAGCAAAAGCACTGATTCAACGTGAAGTTGGAAGTCCTGTTATTATCAAATCACCATAAGTAATTAAAATAATTGCTTATATAGGGTAAATCCTATATACGTAAGATAGAAAGGTTAAACTATGAAAACACAAACTGAACAACTCATGGATCAAATAATTGCAGATAATCCTAAAGAAAATAAAAATATCTTAGCTGAAATTCGAGCTGAAAAAGCATTTGGAAGGCAGTTAAAAGAAATACGTTTAAAAGCTAATATCGACCAAAAAACATTAGCTAAAAAAACACGAATGAGACAAGCCGATATCAGTCGAATTGAAAATGGTTTAACAAACCCAACCATCCAAACTGTTTCTAAGTTACTTAAGGCTCTCAATAAAAAAATTGAAATTGTAGACATCAAATAAAGCACTCAAACTCAAGCATAAAAAATAGATGATTTATCAATCCGATAAATCATCTTTAAGTTTTGTATATTTAATCTGTCTACCAGACGGGGGTCATATCATAACGGTGCTTTACATTTTTACGTTGTGGTAGACGTTCGCAACATCTTCCACCTCATCAAGCATGGCCAACAATTTATCAAAAGCAAGTTGGTCCTCAGCATTTAAAGTGACTTCCATTTGCGGTAAGTAGCTCGTTTCAAGCTGGGCAAACTCGATTTCCCCCAGGCTTGCTTCAAGCGCATCTTTGGCTTTGTATAAATCCTGCGGAACTGTTAACACACTGATGTGGTCATCGTCTTTTTCAATGTCCACAACATCGACCTCCGCATCCAAACAAATTTCTAATATTTGATCTTCATCTTCAAAAATAAAACTTAAAATCCCAACATGATCGTATAAAAAGGTCACGCTGTTTAAAACACCAAGTTTTCCTTGGTTTTTTGTAAAACAATTACGTACTTCGGAAACCGTGCGATTCACATTATCAGTTAAACACTCAACGATGATGCTGCTAGCTCCAGGACCATACCCTTCATAACGAACTTCATCGTATTGGGTACTGTCACTGCCCTTGGCCTTTTCAATGGCCCGATTGATAATATCACTGGGCACTTGTGCAGCTTTTGCCTTTTCAATCACGCGTTTTAAATTTAAATTCATGTCAGGATTGGGTTCCCCAGATTTTGCCGCAACATAAATTTCCTTACCGAAGCGTGAATAGACTTTTGTTTTAGCCGCGGCTGTTTTTGCCATGGCCGCTTTGCGTACTTCAAATGCACGTCCCATACCCTACTCCTTTACAAAACGATGATGTTGGATTTTTGCCATGATATTCGCCATGGCCGTGTGCGGCACAAGTCCAATCAAGCGCACTAACAGCGCGTGTTCTTTTTTACTGTAAATAATCTTTTTACGCTTATCCAAACCTGCCAGTAAGGCTTTAATGGCTGCTTGAACATCTTGTGATCCCAACATCTTCAATGAAAAGGGCGACTCCCCTTTTTTCTCGGCTTTCGCCACATCGTTAAACTCGGTAACTACCGGTCCCGGCACAAACACACTCACAGACACATCTTGCTTTTTTAATTCCATGGCTAAAGCTAAAGAAAAGTTAAGCACGTAACTCTTAGTTGCGTAATAAACGTCCATGTTTGGGCCCGGCATAAAGCCTGCCAAAGATCCAACATTGCATATCTGGCCCTTGGGATTCATAAACGGCAACAAATGATAAGTTAATTGCGTTAAACGCATAACATTGAGGGTAACCATGGCTTCCAGTTTACGAATATCTGCGTTTTTAAATTCATTGTAATCGCCAAAACCAGCGTTGTTTAAAAACAAATCCAAGGTCAGCCAATTGTGCCGTAAGTAACTCATGAGTTCAAAGATGCTTTTCTCATCCAATAAATCCAAAGCTACGACATGGGTTGTCGTATGATACTGCTTAAAAAGTGTGGCGGCAAGTTCCTCAAGTTTGGCACGACGCCGCGCAACCACCACTAAATCGTAACCACGCGCTGCCAATTGCCGGGCACTTTCATAACCAAGGCCCGAACTCGCCCCTGTGATTAAGGCAATTTTCTTTTTCATCGTAAGGTCACTCCAAATTCTTTCGCAAGTTGCGCTAAGATTGTATCAACAACCGCCTGAATTTCCGCATCGGTGTAAATTTGTTTGGTTTTAAAATAGAGATGCAAGGCAATCGAATAATGATCAGGACCTAAACTTTCAGATTCATACACATCAAACACATGCACATCTTCAATGTAGGGTTGTCCTGCCTTTACAATGCTTTCCTGGATCGCTTTGAGGGAAATATCCTTGCGCATCACCAGCGCCAAATCCTTTTCCACTTGAATCAATTTTGAAATCGTTTCGTAAGTTACAGGCTGTGGTGAAAATCCTAATAAGCCATCCACGTCGATTTCCAAAATCCACACATCGCTCACATCATATTCTTTGGCTAAAGTTGGATGCACCAAGCCGCCATAACCGATATGTTGATCTTGATAGTATATATTCCCACTTTGATGGGGATGCAAGTAAGGTTGCTCGCTATCAACTTTTTGATAGGTCAACTGATGGCGATTTAAACCAATCGCATCGACCAACACTTCCAACATGCCTTTGAGCGCATAAAAATCACCTTTGATGTTTTTATTTTTAAAGTCAAGCGCCACCACATCATCATTCAGCACAATCGCTAAGCGCGTTTCTTGCGTGTTTTTGCCATACACTTCCGAGATTTCAAAGAAATTGTTGGGCTTGTTTTTATAAGATACGTTGTAACTTAAATTTTGTAACATGGCATGAAACAATTGATTGCGCACCATCTTACGATCTTCTGAAAGTGGTGAAGCAATTTCATACGGTTCATCAAGACCAAAAGGCCCAGCTTTGTACTTAGGATTCATAAGCGTGTAGGTAATCACTTCATGCAAATTAAAGCCACCGCACAATTGTTTGTATTGGCGCAAAACGTGTTGTTTCCGTGTTAAACGCCCCACGGTTTCTTTAAGATGCAAAGGTTGATCATCAATGATATCAAAACCGATTAAACGAATGACTTCTTCAATTAAATCGGCACCAATGCTGATGTCTTGGCGATAACTTGGGATATCACAAGTGTACACACCATCTTTAAGCTCTGGCTTAAAGTTAAGGCGCTCAAACACATCAAGCACCACCGCTTCTTTAAGCTTTGTCCCCAACAAACCATTGATATGACTGTGTTTCACTTGCACCAAACGCTGATAAGGAACTTGTTCTAGAATGCTGACCACAGGGTGGATGACCTGCGCATCCGCATACTCCACAAGCAAAGCTGTCGCCCGTTCCATGGCTTTAAACACCGCCAAGGGATCAATGCCCTTGCTGAAGCGCTGGGCGGCATCCGTCATGAGATTCAAACGCCGGGAGCTGTGGCGAATCGCAACCCGATCAAACTGCGCCATTTCTAAAATGAGAGCGCTCGTATCGTCATTGATTTTACTTAATTCACCACCCATGATGCCACCAATGCCAATCACTTCATTGTTGGAGGTAATCAGCACATCCTCTTTTTGAAGCTGATAGGTGTTTTCATCTAGGGCCACATAATCCATTTCAATCTTGTCTTTCACAGTGATTTCATCACTGATTAAATCACGATCATAAAAGTGACACGGCTGCCCCGTCTCCAACATGACCAAGTTTGAAATATCCACAATGTTATTAAGCGGTTTAATACCATTAGCAATCAAGATGGCCTTAATCCATTGTGGTGAAGGCTTCAGCGTTACCTTTTCAATGATTCTTCCCAAAAATTGAGGTCCGTTTTCTGTTTCACTACGAACGATTAAAGGCGTTGAATCGGTAGTAATGACCGGTTCATTGTAAGGCAAGGTCACAATTTGGTCCAAAAGTGCCCCAACTTCAAGCGCCAAGGCATCCATGGCTAAACAATCGGCGCGATTGGGTGTTAAGGACACATCAAAAATCACATCATCAAGACCCAAGTATGCAATCGCATCTTCACCAATCGGAGCTTCTGGATCAAGCACCGCAATGCCTTCCTCAATATAATCATCAACCATGTAGTCGGCGACACCAATTTCCTTGTAGGAACAAATCATGCCGTTGCTGGGTTGACCCCGCAGCTTCACCGACTTTATCAGCAAGTCACCGACTTGCACCCCAATCGGTGCCACGATCACTTTTTGATTAACAGCCACGTTTTGACCACCGCACACAATATCTAAAACTTCGTGACCGACATCAACCTTGGTCACAAACAAAGTATCAGCGTTGGGATGTTTTTCACATGCCAAAACATGACCTATGATTAAACCGGATGTTGGAATTAAAGGGGTAAATCCTTCAACTTCCAAACCCCCACCGGTTAACACATCCGCTAATTGAGTGTTGCTAAGATTTTCGATATCGACGTAATGGCCTAACCATTTTCTAGAAACATTCATGCTTTCTCCTCCTATTCAAAGCGATTGAATTGCTTGAGAAACTTGCTATCATTTTGGTAAAAATGACGAATGTCATCCAAGTTGTACTTCAACATCGCAATCCGCTCCACACCACAACCAAAGGCAAAGCCACTCACGGCTTCACTATCAAAACCCGCCATTTCCAAGACGTGCGGGTGCACCATCCCAGCACCGAGAATCTCAATCCAACCGGTTTGTTTGCACACATGACAGCCGGCACCATCGCACACATGGCAACTAACATCAACCTCAACGGATGGTTCCGTGAATTGGAAATAACTAGGACGTAAACGTATGTTTCGATCAGCACCAAACATGGCTTGCGCTAAACTCAGTAAGGTATGTTTTAAATTGGCTAAGTTGACACCGTGACCGACAACCAACCCTTCCACCTGCACAAACTGATGGGAATGGGTTGCATCATCATCATCCTTGCGATACACCTTGCCCGGACAAATAACCTTCAGGGTTTCCTTGTGGGCATTGGCTTCCAAAGCCCGTGTTTGTATCGCCGTCGTATGGGTTCTCAGTAAAAGACTTTCATCAATGTAAAAAGTATCTTGCATATCCCGGGCGGGATGATTGGCAGGGATGTTGGCACGTTCAAAGTTATAGAAATCAAGCTCCACTTCCGGCCCTTCAATGACTTCATAACCCATGGCCATGAAATGATCTTCAATTTCTTCTTGCACAATCGTTAAAGGATGCCTTAAAGGCACACGAAAATCAACCCCCGGCAATTCTAAATTTAGTTTTTCACTTTCAAGTTTTAATTTTAAAACTGCGGCTTCCACGTTGCTGAGCTGCGCTTCAAAGGCTTGCTGCAACTCGACTTTAATACGGTTGACTTGCTGACCAAATTCACGTTTCTGCTCGGGACTTAATTCCCGCAATTGACTCATCAAACTCGCAACTTTGCCCCGCTTGGACAAAAACTCATTACGAACTTCATTTAAAAGCGGCAGATCTTCCGCTTCTTGAATGGCCTTCAAACCAGCTTCCAATACTTTTTTTAATGCTTCCATAGTCACTCCTTCAACATTTTCAAACCCTAAGTTTAATGCTGATATACAAACTTCATTATAAAAGAAATACGTTAAAAACTCAATGAACGCTCCAAGACGCCCAAAGCCTTAATCCTTTATTTTATAAACGGTTTTCACCAATTTTTATCAAAAATTTAATTTTCTTTAAAAGCGGCCAGCCGACTTTATAGAGTTGATAAAGCAAGGGGCTGAGCACCAAATCAAACTCTCCCAAATATTCCACAACTTCGCCATTGAAACTTGCCTTAAATTGACTTAAGCCATCGTCCAAGTGGCCATCCATACCCCCAAAATCGATGATGTTGGCACCGTGGTCAAAGCCCCACTGAATCGCATAATCATACAACATATGGGGAGCATAGTATTTACGATAAGTTTCATTCATGCCCATGTAAAGCAAATCGACTTGCCCCATGGAACGAATCGCTAACAGGCCCGCCAAATCAACGCGTTCCCCATCGCGCTTCATGTTTTCCATCAAACGCGCTATTTCACGTTCGCTTGCTTTGAATTGATCAATCAATTTTCGCTGGCGTGGACTACCCTCCGTCGTGGCATCGATTTTAGCTTGCAACTCGTTTTTCTTAGCCGTCATTGTCGTTAGCATGGCTTTTTGATCAAGGTAAGCCATGATTAAAAGCGCATCCTCACCAAATGCTTCCATAATTTTTTTAAAATACAGTTCGTTACGCAAACCGATGTTTTTACGTTTTTCAGTGAAGCGAATCACACGTGCAAAACGTGACACACCGCGAACATCAACCGCTTCAATTTCTACACCTTTACGCTCGCCCTTACGAATGTTGCGGAGCGCATTACGCGTGTAATTATCGCGGTCATGCACCGTTTTGGATAACTGCGTCACATAACGTGGTTGACCGTAACGATATAAATCACGGTCAAAGCCTTGATGCAGAGCCCCTGCCCTTGCAAGAATGTCAAGCACAGGATGCTGTGGCACTGCTTCGTATTGATACGTATCAAAAGCACTGCGTTTTAAAACAAGCAGTGGATCAAATTTAATCATGATATTTCCCCATTTTTTAAAATGGGTTTTTAAATTGGTAAAGAACGCATCAACAACATCAAAATCATCATAGTCCAAAAGCGGACCACGCGCTAAATAAATCATGGTCAGCCCCAGCGGCAATTTTCGAATGAAACATTGCGCACTCGCCACCAAGTGACCGTCTTTTTTTAAACCAACGTATTGTTTGTCCCAATCATCTTTCACAAGACCCCAATTTGAACGTTGCATTAAATTGCCGAGTGGATGCATACTTACAAAATGGTCGTGTTCTTTTTTATCTAAATGTGCAATGAATTGATAACTCATGTAAGCTCCTTGTTTTGATAGGTATAAGCAACAATGCCGGCGGTAATCGCTACATTGAGTGAATCGATGTGTTGAATGTCAATCATCAATTTCGCATCTGCTTTCGCCAACAAGTTTGGGGTAATCCCCTGGCCCTCGTTACCGAGGATAAATGCCATGTTTGTAACCGGATCAAGATGATGTTTGGCATCTGCATCTAAAGCCAAGGCCACCACCTTGGTACCCGCCACCTGCAAATCAGCAACGGTTGTCTCTAAATCCGCAAGCACAATCGGCATTTTAAAAATCGCACCCTGGGTGGCACGCACCACCTTATCGCTTGTGTAATCCACACTATCATGGCTACAAATAATACCATCGAAATTAAAAGCAAGTGCGGTCCGAATAATGGTTCCTAAATTACCAGGATCTTGAATGTTTTCGCATAAAAACAAACGTTTGGTTTGTTTGATTTCTAAATGTGGTATCCGACATAAACCAATCATAGTGTTCTTGGATTGCACCTGCGACAACTTATCAATAATATACTGAGGTGACACCGTGATTTTATCAAAATTAAAGTTAAGATCAATAGCATCACTGATCCAAAGCTCCCGCAACATCTCATGATACAAAGCTTCCATAATCAGATGCTCACCTTCCACTAAAAAGACATCATCTTCCAGACGATGTTTACGTTGTTTATACAAAAGCCATTGCTTCACTTTGGGATTGTTGATTGACGTAATAACCTTCATGGTGCTCCTTTAAATACTTATTTATTGTATCACTAACTTTGTTTTTTTCATAGGAAAGCCTTTGACCCACAATAAAAAAGCATCACCCAATCTGAGTGATGCTTTCGCTTATTTTGTCTTAATCGCTTTAAAGGCAGCGGCTTGGTTTTTAATTCCAATTTCAGTGGCAAAGCGTTCAATTGAACTTGCGCCAAAGAAACCCTGAATGTTGCTGGTATGCTCTAAGATGTAACGGGCATCTTCCGGCTCCGCAATTGGGCCCCCATGACAAATGACAATGATGTCTGGGTTCACTTCACGTCCGGCATCCGCAATCGCTTGCACCCGCTTGGCACTTTCTTCTAAGGTTAACGCCGTTTTCGCACCAATGGTACCCTTGGTTGTTAAACCCATATGCGCCACCAAGACATCAGCACCCGCAGCGGCCATCTTCCGTGCTTGATCTTCATCAAAGACATAAGGTGTCGTCAATAAATCAAGTTCATGGGCTTTGCGAATCATTTCAACTTCCAAATCATAACCCATGTTGGTTTCTTCTAAGTTTTGACGAAAGACACCGTCAATCAAACCCACGGTTGGGAAGTTCTGCACGCCCGCAAAGCCTTGGTCTTTCAGTTGTTTTAAAAACACGTCCATGATTCGAAAAGGATCGGTTCCGCATACTCCGGCTAAGACGGGCGTATGCTCTACAACCGGTAAAACTTCAGAACCCATATCCACCACAATCTGGTTGGCATCACCATAGGGTAATAAACCCGCCAATGAACCACGACCCGCCATGCGATAACGGCCTGAATTGTAAATGATGATTAAATCCACGCCCCCGGCTTCCGCACTTTTGGCAGAAATCCCGGTTCCAGCACCGGCACCCACCAACATGTTGCCTTTTTTAATTTCAGCCTTTAAGTTTTCAAGAATTGTTTGTCTTGTTAATGCCATCTTACGCTTCCTCCTTGATGTATTCTAATAATTTATCAGCCATCGCAATCGCAAAGGCTTCATCGTTAATGTGCATGTCCAATTCAATGAAGTCAATGAAACTTTGATCCAGTTCAGAACGTAACACATGAAATAGCATGGTGTCTTCCTCGACACCGTAGAACGGTTGACCTTCAGCGTCAATCATGGAAACCCCACGTTTGGGAATAAACATGGCGGTTTTACCTTGACTTTGGTTAAGTTTCTGGGCAATGATCTTTCCTAACTCCCGGTTTTCTGCGACCGTGGTCCGCATGAGCGTAACTGTTGGATTATGCTTGTAGAAATTACGACCGGCAAACTCCTTAGGAACACTATCGTATGGCCCAAAATTCACCATATCCAAAGCCCCCACCGAGACCACTTGCGGGACGCCCGCTTTACCGGCAGCTTCCAAGCGATGCGGTCCGCCATTTAAGACACCACCGACCAGTTCATCGCACCACTCGGTTGTTGTTAAATCCAAGACGCCCTTAAAGTAGCCCGATTCAATCAAGGCCTCCATGGAACGGCCACCAACTCCAGTCGCATGAAAGACGATGACTTCATAACCAAACTTTTCCAAGTGCGCTTTCGCAAACTCAACCGCCGGCGTTGTCACCCCAAACATGGTCGCCGCAATCAGTGGCTTTTCATCCACATGGGATTCAACTTCCAAATTAACCATACCCACCATGGCTTTGGCAGCGTTATTGAAAATATTAATCGAAATGTTATTGAGGCCCGCCACATCCACGATGGAAGGCATCATGATAATGTCGCTGGTGCCCACATATTGGGACACATTCCCACTTGCGACGGTGGAAACCATCAATTTTGGCACACCAATGGGTAAATTCCGCATGCCGTAGGTCGCAATCGCAGTCCCGCTGGAGCCACCTAAAGAGAGCACGCCATCAAATTTACCGGCTTCATAGAGCTGTGGTAGTAAAACTGCCATGCCCTTGGCAAGCGCATCGGTCGCTAAAGCGCGGTCTTTCTTCGCGACGGTGGCTGCTTTGTCCACCCCGGCTGCTTCAAAGACGGAGTCATTATCCACATCAACCGCAATGGTCGCATCAAAAGCGCCCCCATGAATCATAAAAACCTTCACATTTTGACGCTCTAAAACATCACGTAGGTAAGCAAATTCTATGCCCTTTGAATCAAAGGTTCCAACTAAGGCAATTGTCTTCATACTTCCTCCTTTTGCTTCGCAAACAATTGTATTTACGCAATTATTATGTCACAACTTACTTTCAATTTTATTATAAACGAGTGACCTTCACCATTCAACCAAGCTCACAAAAAAAAGCGAGAAACTCGCTTTTAATCGTTCAATACGTGATAACAACGATCACACAAATGATCTTCATGTTCGGATGTGGTCACGTTCCAACAGCGGGGACACGTATGACCCTCCATCAACTTGACATCGACATGATAATCACCCGCCGCAATCACCACTTCCGCTTTTGACACAATCAACCATTGCGCCAAACGCTCTAAGTTGATATAGTCTGTCACGATTTGAAGATCAGCTTCATTCATGGTAATCACCACATGCGCTTCCAATGATTTCCCAATCAATTTTTGCGCACGTGCTTCTTCAAGGGCCTTAAAGACATCTTCACGTAAGGCAAACAGCCACTGGAAGGCTTCTGCATCCTTTTCATTAAAGTCCAAATCAAAGCCATCAACCAAGGTTTCTAAATGAATGGAATGATCGCCGTTGAAATGATCCCACAACTCTTCCGTGGTGTGGACTAAAATCGGTGCCAAGGCCTTCACCAAGCCATCCAAGGCCAGGTAAATGACACTTTGTACTTGACGGCGCCGTAAGGCATCGCGTTTTTCAATGTATAAGATATCTTTGGTGAAATCCAAATAGTAAGCACTTAACGTGTTGGTCAGTAAGGTCGTAACACGTGAAACCAGTAAATTATAATCAAACTCACGATAAGCTTTTTGCGCTAATTTCAAGATATCTTCAACTTGTTTTAAGACATGGATGTCCACTTTTTCTAACTCAGACACCGCCAAGACATCCGCACGCTTGAATGCATTGCCATCCAAATTCCCCATCATGAAACGGAAAGTGTTACGAATCTTACGGTAGTTTTCCACAACCTGCTTCAAGAGCGCATCGCTGATGCGCACATCGGCGGTGTAATCGACACTGGCCGTCCACAGCCGTAAAATATCAGCGCCTAAGGTGCTTGTCACTTGGTTAGGATCAATCACATTCCCCATGGATTTGCTCATCTTCTCACCTTTGCCATCCAGGACAAAACCATGGGACAGCACGTTTTTATAAGGTGCACCACCGGTGGTAGCAGTAGCGATAATCAAGGAACTGTTAAACCAGCCCCGGTATTGATCGGAACCTTCCAAATACAAATCCACCGGATAATGATGTTTACGATTCAGTAAGCCACCGGCCCAGGACGAACCTGAATCAAACCACACGTCCATGATGTCCGTTTCCTTTTTAAAGACGTGGTTGGGCGAACCTGGATGGGTGTAGCCTTCTGGTAGCAGCTCATGAGCTTCTTTTTCAAACCAAATGTTGGAACCATGTTTTTCAAACAAGGTCGCAACATGTTCAAACAAAACTTCATCCATAATGGGTTGGTCATCCTCATCATAAAAGATTGGAATTGGAACACCCCATGCGCGTTGTCTTGAAATGCACCAATCACCACGATCTTTAATCATGTTGTGCATGCGCAACTGGCCCCAACTTGGAATCCAGTGCACCGCTTCAATTTGCGCAAGCAACACATCTCTAATTCTTTCAATGGAAGCAAACCATTGCGTGGTTGCTCTAAAAATCACAGGCTTTTTGGTACGCCAATCATGCGGATAGGAGTGCACAATCCAATGATGCGCTAACAGCGCACCTAATTCATCCAAACGCACGGTCACCGCTTTGTTAGCATCTTCCACATGCAAGCCTGCCAACCAATCACCAGTCTCAGCCATCATATGACCCAAACTATCCACAGGACAATAAGCTTCTATGCCATAGAGTTTCGCGACTTCAAAGTCCTCGATACCATGACCGGGAGCCGTATGAACACAACCGGTTCCGGCTTCACCACTGACATGATCACCTAAAATCACCAGGGAACTCTGGCCTGGATAGAGTGGATGTTCGGCTGTAATCATTTCTAAATCACGACCCAAATATTCGTTAATAATTTCATAATCATCCAACTTGAAGGTTTCCATGAGCTCATCAACGAGTTCCTTTAAAACAATCAAATTACCCTTTTCCGTTTTAACACGCGCATACACCATCGTTGGATTTAAGGCAATCGCTAAGTTGGCAGGAATCGTCCAAGGCGTGGTGGTCCAAATGACAAATTTATCATCTTGATCCAAAATGCCCTTGCCATCCATAACCTTAAAGGCAACATAAAGTGCCATGTCTTTTTTATCATGGTATTCAATTTCAGCTTCTGCCAAAGCCGATTCACTTGAATAAGACCAGTAAACAGGCCTTAAACCCTTGTAGACCATGCCCTTTTGAACCATCTTCGCAAACACCCGAATTTGTTGCGCTTCATATTCAGGCAACAAGGTAATGTAAGGATCATCGTAGTCCGCAATCGTCCCCAATTTAATCATATCCGCTTTTTGTAAATCGACTTGTTTTAAAGCGTAGGCTTCACAGAGCTTGCGAAACTCCGCCACACTCATGGACTTACGATCAACCCCGGATTGGGTCAATGCCATTTCAATCGGCAAGCCATGGGTATCCCAGCCCGGCGTAAAGGGACTGTTGTAACCCAGCATAAAATGGGACCGGACCACCATGTCCTTCAGTATTTTATTTAAAGCATGCCCGATGTGAATGTTGCCGTTGGCATAGGGAGGCCCATCATGCAACACAAACATGGGATTCTCTTTATTTTTTTCTAACAGCTGATGATACAAATCATCATCCAGCCACCGCTTTTGAAAGCGTGGTTCCTTCTTATTTAAGTTACCTCGCATCTCAAATTGTGTCTTCGGCATCAACAATGTGTCTTTATAATCCATATTCAAAACCCTTTCCAATAAAAAAACGTTCAAGCTAAGGACGCTAAAACGTTCTACCACCTTAGTTTACAAACTAAATAAACAAACGCCATTAACGCTGGCCACGGTGTTTACTACTTATTTTCACAAACACAACTCCCAAGGGATAGACTAAAGGATGATCGTTAATTTCCACCAACCATTAACTCTCTAGTGACCATTGACTTTAGTCCCTGTCTTGATCTTCGTTTTTATCTTCAACAATCCACTCGAAATCACGCGTTTGCGGGAATTCCAAGCTATCAATCAGTGTCGCAATCTCATGCACTTTAACTTTGAGCATTTCTTTTGAGTCTTTTGCTTCACTGGCAATCCGCACCAATTCACTCAGAAGCGTCTTTGCGGTCGCTAAGGCTTCCCGAATGATTAAATCGGCATGATCGCCGGCTTTATCAATCATCATGTTCGCTTCACGTAAGGCAAGCCGCGCAATATCATCAGCTGCCTTTTCTTTGACGATCAATTCGTTGACAAGCTTCGTGTATTTTTCTTTCATGGCAAGTTTATCTGCTTCAGCTTGTTCCACTTGCAACTCATACACTTCTAACTTTTTTGAAATCGCTTCGATCTGTGTTTCAAGCTCATCCAGCGTTTCATCCACAGCAAAACGATCGTAGCCTTTTCTTAATAGTCGAAATCGTGTTTGCTCTGACATCAATCTTACTCCTCGCTGTAATCAAATTTTATTTCGCCTGCGACTCCAATACTTTTGGGAGTGCATAAAATCACATTATGACCAATCTTTTGAATCGTTCCATCAAGCGCAAAAATGACACCACTTAAAAAATCAATGGAACGTTGTGAATACTCTTTCGGTAAACGATGCAAGTTCACAACCGCGGCTCGCTGCCCTTTTAAGTGTTGGGCAACTTCCTCTGCTTCATCAAATGAACGCGGCTCAAATAAGACCATTTTCGTATCCGCAGGGATTTTAGAAATGTTGCGATTATGGGGCTTTTCATACTCACTCAAAGCACTGGCCTCCTTTTCGGTTAACTCTAAATATTCTTCTTCTTCAACGGGACTGATAAAATCTTTTAGTTTTTGTTTTATGGTCATCTTTACACCTCCACGTTGTCGTTATTATACCACACAAACATCACATTTAAAGCGATAAACTCAATATCACCCAGGACAAGTAACCAGGTGTTTGAAAAAGCTTCAAACTTGGCAACCACACAATATTATTGACTTATAACCCTCAATTTTACTTACCTGCGTCATGCTGGGACTGCCAGGCTTTAATCAAGCGATTGAAACCCGCTAAGCTGGCCCCCACCACCAAGTTGCGCGGTTGTTGCACACGCTCGCAAGCATCCATGACTTGTTTAAAAATATCTTGCATTTTCATGTGCAGTTGCGCATCGACTTGCGCTGCGCTCCATCTTGCTTGTTTAGCATTTTGAATCATCTCAAAACCACTCACGATGACACCGCCGGCATTGGCAGCAATGTCAACCCCTAAAAGCATACCCTCATCACGGACATAATCACGTGCGGCTTTGGTTAAGGCCATGTTCGCCCCCTCACCAAGCGCAAGCACCTGGTTTTGACGTAAAAGCTGCACATCCGCAAGTGTCACTTCATTTTGAGTTGCACATGCCAAGGCAACATCGCATGGCAGCCCATACAAGCCATGCCCCTGTTGATACGTGCCTTGACCATCATAGTCTGCCAAAGCACCTTTTTGCGCCAATTTGAGCGCTTTAATACGTTTGACATCCAAACCTGCTTCATAAGATAAGAAACCACGGGAATCACTCATGCCGACCACCCGACCCCCAAGCTCGACAACCTTCTGAGCCGCACCGAGGGCAACATTGCCAGCCCCTGAAATAATGACGCGCTTATCCTTAAAATCCGTTTGATGAAAATGATTTAAAAGCGAAATCATAAAATACACGAGTCCGTACCCGGTTGCTTCCGGTCGTAAAATAGAGCCACCCATGTTAATCGGTTTGCCTGTGAGTGTGTACCGCAAAGCTGGATCGATTTGTTCCAAGACTTGCACCATGACCCCAATTTCATTTTGAGAAACACCCAGATCACCAGCTGGGACATCGTAAGTCGGTCCCAAATCACGGGCTAAGGCTAAAATAAAAGCTTGACTAAAACGCGCAATTTCAGCTTGTGATTTACCTTTTGGATTAAAGTCAGATCCACCTTTGGCGCCCCCTAAATCCATGGTACTCAAGGCATTCTTGAGCGTTTGATTAAAGGCTAAGCTCCGCAAGGTGTCTTCATCGACAGAAGGATGAAAGCGTAAACCGCCCTTATAAGGTCCTAATAATGAGGAATGTTGCACGCGAAAACCACGATGAATCTGCAAGTCACCATCATCATCAATATGCTTCACTTTAAATTCAATCACCCGCTCCGGCAGCAACAAACTCAAAAGCTGTGTTTCACTAACCTGCGGGTAATGATCCATGTAAGGATCAAGGCTCATCAAAAATTGCTGCAGGGTCTGCAGCGTTTGGGGAAAGTTAGTATATTGTTTGACAAGCTGTTGAAAAACAGCTTGCGTTACGGGATGTTTTACGTTCATTTTATTTTCCTTTTCATCATTATACCACCCGCTACACGAACATGTCATTGCCATCTAAAATTTTACTGGCAAGCCACACCAACAGTAAATACATGCCACTGTTGGTGAAAACCATCACCATGTTTAACACCGTCATCCACCGTGGATCATCAATGGGAACCACAAAGAAAGTGACGATGATCATAATTAAAATCACAGGAATGAAACTAACGATAATCACAAACATGCGTATTAAGAGACTAATGAATGGGTTTTGATTACCGCGCAAAAGACGCAAGGAAAACACACCTGCACCCAAAATTATTAAAGCAATCCCCCATAGGGAAAGCACCAACTGGATCGCATCCACGAAACTTGCTTTAAACAAAAGTAAGCTCACCAAGCCACCCAGTAAGGATATAATCAAAGTTCGGTACAAGATGGGCAAGGTTAAAATCAACATTTTCTTTGAATTAGCTTCTGGGATTAAATACACAAAAGGACGTTTCAGTTCATAAATTAACGATTCATTGTTGATGGCCAAAAATACCGCAATGCTCAGCATGGTCCGATAATGTTCAATGCTCCCGCTAAAGTAAGCAATCGCCGTATACAGGACAAAGAAAATAATGTCTTGAACCCGCAACAATTGCCTTGCTTTGCGCATCTGCAGCACAAAACGTGACCACAAGGCCCAAGCACCTTCATAGAAGTTACCTTCTTTTTCACGCACCTTGACACGCCAGGACTCATCCCCTGCTTTTTGTTTCTCTAAAATTCCTTGCAAGTGCTCTGAATCCGAAAGGGCGGCTTCATAAAAATCAACCTTGGTATTAAAAAATAAATACGCCGACAACAAAGCCAAGCCAAGCGGCAGCAACAACAGCCCCACAAAATATAAATACTGATGACTGGCACCGTAATACAAAGTCCCAATTTGCCAGCCAAAGATGGGATACCAATACAATTTTGAATTAAAAAATAAACGTGGTATATAAACTAAATTCAAGGGCTTTTGCAATAAAAAGTAGCCCACGTAGCCAACAAAACCAAGCACCATGATAAAAACTACAAATTTCTTATAACGGCGATAATTAGGTTTGCTTTTTTCTAAAATATAATCATAGGATGAAAAAAACATCATCAACATTAAATAAGAAAGCATGGTCAAAATAAAGACCACGAAATGATAGAAAGTTCCAATGGCACCCCGAAAGAAAAATAAAATATAACCACTAAACATAAGGGTCATGACCAGGTTCTGCGCTAAATCATTAATTAAAATATAGACGAGCACCTGTTTTTTACTAAAGGGGCCCGATAGCACAAAACGTGCATCACTAAGAAAGACCAAAGCCTTGTTTTCATTGAGTAAGACTGTAATTAAAACAATGCCAAAGACAACCACAAAAATCAGACTTGCAAGTGAAAAGTCCTCAATGTTTTGTGCTTGTGGCACAAAGATAAGGGAACCAACCATAACAATCAATACCAAAATGGAAAGCACCGTAAAAATCGCAGTTACGGGCTTGCGAAACCAACCCCGAACAATGCCCCATAACTTTTTATAAGATAAATACCATAAGGCATTCATAGTTGCTTGCCCACACTTTCAAAGAAGAGATGTTTCAAGGTTGTTGTTTGTTCACTCTTGATGACATGATTTATAATTTTTCCTTGATCCATGATGTAGGCTTCATCATAAATATCCTCAATCATGTCAATGATGTGCGTACTCAACAAAATCGCTTTGTTTTGATGTTTAAGCGCAACCAGCGTTTGCATGAGTTGCTCAATCGCACTCGGATCTAAGCCCAACAGTGGCTCATCGACAATCAAGGTATCTGGTTCAATAATAAGGGCGCATAAAAATGAAAGCTTTTGTGCCATCCCTTTCGACAATTCTTTCGCAAGCTTCTTGCGATGTTCCAACATGTCATACGTTTCTAGCAATTCGATAATTTTATCGTGAGCTTCTGGCTTTTTATAGGCTTTTAAAACAAAACGTAAATGTTCATCCACTGTCAAAGTATCATAAAGCATGGGTGATTCTGCGACGTAGGCAAACTTATGTTTTGCCTCTAGGTCACGATGGTCATAATCGTTAATGTAAATTTCGCCTTCATAGTTCAGCAAGCCCGCAATGCTCTTTAAGGTTGTGGACTTGCCCGCCCCGTTTGGACCTAAAAGCACGGTAATCTTACCGGGGTCAACTTGCAGATCAATGCGATCCACCGCGACCAACTTTCCGTATTTCTTTACTAAGTCTTTCACAACAATCATGACACATACCTTCCTTTTGACACACACTCATCATTCGCTTATCTTTAAAACCCATGAACAAGCCCTAAACAACGTCTATTGTAACAGATACCCAAGCAATTAAAAACTGCCTCTCTGAATGAAAGGCAGTGGATTTCAATTATAAATTAGTTTTATTCAAAGACCGTTTCAAGCAAACCATAACCGCCGTCATGACGCTTGTAAACGACCGCAATCGCTTCTGTTTCCTCATCGGTGAAAATAAAGAAGGAATGACCTAACATTTCCATTTTCATAATGGCCTCGTCCAAATCCATCGTTTGCGCAATGATGGTCTTGGTGCGGACCGGCTCTGCAAGGGGTTCTTCCGCCTCCGCTTGCGCTTGCTTTAAAAAGGCAACCGCCAGTTTCTCACGATGTCTTTTTGATAAACGTGTTTTTTGTTTTCGAATTTGATCTTCAAGTTTATCAATCGCCAAATCAACCGCTGCATAAAAGTCTTCATGGACAACTTCTGCCCGCAAATATCCAACTTTGGTTAAAATTGTGATTTCAAGTTTTAAACCGGTCGGATACGTACGAACCACCGCATTTGCAACTGTATCTTCATCAATGTTGAAGTACTTTTCTAAAAACGATAACTTCTTATTGACGCGTTCATACATTGCATCTGTAATCTTAAGATTCTTTCCATGAATATTCACTCGCATAACAATACCTCCTTATGTTCATTATACGAAAAAACTTACTGACTAATAGACTAAACATTGGCATTTGCTTATGTTACAATAACGATGTAAGGGCGAAATGCCTTTTTTTATTTTATCGATAAATATTGTCAAAGACAACCATGGGTTCGCCATGGGAACGATCGGTTTCAAAACTACGATCCAAAAGGACATTGCCTAAGGTATCCAAATCTCCATCCAGCATTTTCTCTAGCGCAAGCAAGGCTAATTTGGCGCGCCCTACCGCTTTTTCAAAGAGTTGCATGAAACTATCATGATGCATGACACTTGGATCGGTGGGATTGCACCATCCTTGCCGGTCTTGGTTCAGTTCATCGACCTCATGATCCATCTTTAAGGTAACCATGTGCGAAGAAAACGGTGTTTTGCCTTGCAGGGCAAGCCTTTCATACAAGCGCACCAAGGGATATTTAAAACCATAGGGATCATACAAAACTTTCAACATGTTACGCGCATCCCGCATGCTTGTTAGACAGTCGGCTTCGCTGATTGTGGAATCATAGACATGTTGATGGGCATGCGTCACTAAAAAGGCAACCACTTTTTCATGATACGGCTTCATATTCATGAAACGATAAGCTTTGTATTCACTTAATTTTTGCTCATAAATAAGCTGCACTAACTTGCTATCAAGGTTGGATTCATATTGGTAATGATCATAGGCGGCTGTCCCTTGTAAATCACCAGAGCGATAAAAAATGAAAGGATGCGCCACACTATCAAGTGCCCAATGGCATAAATAACCAGCGATAAAGGCAAGCATGATGTCACGATTACGCGCTTCAACTTGTTTTAAGGCAATCGCCACCATGGTGTCCACAAACTCATTGATGTGTTGCGTGTGCATCAAAGAACCATAATCACCCACGCGCTTGGCTGCTTGGGGATCATCCCAAGGCCACATATTATAATAAAATAAAAAATCAGGACCGCTGCTTGCGAAAAGAAAGACATCTTCGTACGCATCAATGGTACTTAAAAGCTTGCTTTCATGCAGTTGGCTTTGAACTCCTTTCGCCATGAGCCCATGCGCTAAGACATTTGGCATCTCATCACCTTCTCACCATCATTATACAAAAGCATAAGTTGGCATTCAATCGTTGTAACTTAAGATTGATACTAATTCGACATATTCTAAATCATGGGCTTGGGCGACAGATTCATACACCACATGCCCTTGATAGGTATTTATTCCACGTGCTAAATGCACGTTACGGGCTGCTTTTTCAATGCCTTCATTGGCAATCAAGAGTCCCATTTCATAGGTTGCGTTGGTTAAAGCTTGCGTTGACGTGCGCGGTGTTGCCCCGGGCATGTTGCCGACACAGTAATGGACAATACCATCCACCTTAAAAATCGGATCGTCGTGGTAACGCATCTCTGATGTTTCTGCACAACCACCCTGGTCAATCGCAACATCAATGATGACACTGCCAGGCTTCATTTCCTTCAACATCGAACGCTTGATAATTTTAGGGGTACTACCACCGCGTACTAAAACTGCACCAATCACTAAATCCGCAGTTTTAAGCTGCTCCGCAATTGTTGCTTCGGTTGAATAAAGCGTTTGCACGCCATTACCAAACATTTGATCCAATTCTTGCAAACGTTTAAGACCCCGATCAATAATGACAACATCCGCGCCAATGCCAATCGCCATTTTAGCTGCGTTGGTACCAACGACCCCGCCCCCTAAGATGACAATTTTACCACGCGCGACACCGGGCACGCCTGCTAATAACACGCCAGATCCCCCGTAATGGCGTTCTAAATACTTGGCCCCTTCTTGAATTGATAAACGGCCTGCCACTTCACTCATGGGCTTGAGTAAAGGCAATTGATTGTTGTCATCGGTAATCGTTTCATAAGCAACGCCGATGACTTTACGCTTTAACATTTCCAAGGTCAACCTACGATCGGCTGCTAAATGCAGATAGGTGTAAATGATTAAATTCTCACGTAAATATTGATACTCACTTAAAAGTGGCTCTTTGACCTTAACCATCATGTCAACATTTTCCCACACTGTTTTGGGACTTTCACACATAATAGCACCGGCAGCAGCGTATTCATAGTCCTCAAAACCACTTTCAACGCCTGCCCCTTGTTCAATGTAGACTTCATGCCCGTTGGCAACGTAGCCCATCACATGGTTGGGAATCAAACCCACGCGATATTCATGTTTCTTTAATTCTTTAACACAACCGATTTTCATAAGGACCCTCTTCTATCTAAATAATTATTACTAGTATAACAAACTATCATCAAAGACTCTACTTTTTTTGTGATATATCAAAATTTAGGGGTTGACAAAGGGAAAAGCGTGCGTTACTATATGCACGTTACATATAGCGACAATGCAAATAGTTATGCAAAGGAGATTTTATGACATATTCACATGAAACACCATGTTTCGAGATGCCCAGGGAGGCACGTGGTTTAATTGAAGCAAGCTTATTAACCTTGCTTAATGCCGCACCTTCCTATGGCTACAAACTTTTAGATAATTTAAGTAACTTTGGTTTTGACCACGAAAGTATCGATATTTCAGGCATCTATCGCAACCTGCGTAGTATGGAAGGCAAACAATTGATTGCCTCCCAATGGGCAACAAGCGATCAAGGCCCCAGCAAACGCATGTACGAAATCACCGCCTTGGGTCAAAATAAACTCAAACACTGGGTTACGCATTTAAAAAATCGTCGCCAGCAAATGGCGCTGATCATTCAATCCTATGAAACCCAAACAAAGGAGAACCAATAAAATGCAGAACCTAATCTTTTATAGTGTCGCCTTTGGCTTATTGGGGCTTTCCTTTTACAAAGATCGCAAGAAAACCAAGCAATCGCTGATGAAAGCCTGGAAATCATTTGAAAACATCTTGCCGCAGATGCTGGCCTTGATTATTTTTATTGGCGTGGTTGTGGCACTTCTCAGTCCTGAAACCATTGGGAAAATCATTGGGGGTGCATCCGGTTGGTACGGAACCTTGATTGCCGCTGTTTTAGGCTCCGTCACCTTGATTCCCGCTTTTGTTGCCTTTCCTTTGGCGGCCATCCTCTTACAAAACGGTGCTGGTTACATGCAACTGAGCGCCTTTGTCTCAACCTTGACCATGGTCGGCATCATCACTATTCCTTTGGAAATAAAATTCTTTGGGAAGAAATTTACAATTTTACGCAACACGCTTGCCTTTGGTTTTGCGCTTGTGGTTGCGTTTATTGTTGGAAAGGTGGCTGGCTAACATGAAACAACTTAAACGATATGCGTTACTTATCCTTGCATTAGCGATATTACTCATTGCTTTTGTCTGGGACAAGCAAGTGGGGCTCACGGCCCTCACAACCATTAAAGACAGCGGTAAAGAAATGCTCTTGATTTTACCACCGGTGTTTATTTTACTAGGACTCTTGGATGTCTGGGTGCCGCGAGAAACCATGGTCAAATACATGGGCGAAGGCTCTGGCATCTTGGGCGGCATCCTTGCCTTTATGATTGGCTCGGCCGCTGCTGGTCCCCTTTATGTAGCCTTTCCAATTGCGGCTGCCTTTATGAAAAAGGATGTGAAATTTTCAAATATCCTCATCTTAATTGGCGCCTGGTCTTCAACCAAAATCCCAATGCTGATGTTTGAATATTCATCGTTGGGACCCCGATTTATGATTCCGAGGCTCTTGTTGAATGTGGTTGTCATCCTGCTGATGACGCTTATTATCGACAAAAGCTTTTCAAAAAAGGAAAAAGATGCGATTATAGACAATGCCAAGCGCATGTCATAAAAAAAGCGATTCACATCGCTTTTTCTTTATATTTCTAACTTATGATCCACAAGATACTGATTCGCACTGAAAATTAAGCCTGCCCACATGAGCTGATAGCCCATCATCAATAACAAGCGTTTCATGTCAATGTTGCTAAAGCTCTGCGCAAACATGTTACCAAGTTCAACGGGGTCGTTGGTTGGCACCAATATGTCAACCAATTCAAAACTTATGAGTTCACCCGCAAATAAGTAGCCTTCTAAATAATTAAAGATAGCTGTTAAGACAATGAACAAAATGATCCCAATGATTAATTTATGCTTGCGCACAAAGCTGGTGTTGATGGTTGTTGTTACAAACAACAAGACATTCGCACTGAATAAGCCAGTCACGAAAGCATAAGGTAAAAGAGCGAGAGCATACTTAAGAAACACCATAATTAAATCACTCTTAAAAATCATACTGCTAAAAAATTCAAAGATGCTGGCGCCACCTTTATTTAAAAGTACGACCATTGACATAAAGATGAGAAAAGCGAGCACAAAAGCGACTATCATCATGACTTGAATGATGATGATTGTGACAATTTTGGATGCCAACAACTTGGTGGATGACACAGGTAAAGTGTGTTGCAAATACCCAATCTCACCGTAAAGACGTTTGTTTAAAACCTTCAACATCACAAGAAAGCTGATTACCGATAAGGCAATGAGCACCGCAAACACCGCTAAGAACGTGATTGCGATAATGCCAGGACTGTTGGACCGCAATAAAACAGGTCCAAAAACTGCCAACGCAAACAAGCCAATCATGATACCGTAAAACTCTGAAGCAATGGCTTTCAATTCGTGTTTGATTAAATTCAACATTAGCGAAACACCTCCCGAAATAATTGATCAATGGACATCCCATGTTCATTGCGAAGCTTCTCAACATCATCGTAAAGATTAACATGCCCTTCTTTTAAGAAAATAACTTGGTCAAAGATTTGTTCAATATCACCAATCAGGTGAGTTGAAATCAAAACCAAGGCCTGTGGGTCATAGTTATCCAAGATGGTGTTTAAAATCAACTCCCGTGATGCAGGATCCACACCACCAATCGGTTCATCAAGAATGTAAATGCTGGCCTTGCGTGACATGACCAAGGCAACCTGCAATTTCTCCTTCATACCTTTTGACATCGTGTTAAAAGGTTGATTAATATCCAGTTTCATGAGCTTCATCATTTGATCAAATTTGTCTGAATCAAAATCAGAATACATGTCGTTGAAGTAGGTCCTCATATAATTGCCATTCACTTTGCCATCAATGTAATTAATATCAGGCAAATAAGAAATTAGTGCCTTACTTTCTTGATTAATCGCATGTTGGTTGATGAACACATCACCATCAAAATCACGCAGTAATCCAACCAAAATTTTCATTAGGGTTGTTTTACCCGAACCATTGGGTCCACATAAACCAATAATCTTCCCCGCAGGCAACTCGAGATTAACACCATCCAGTGCCTGCGTTTTTCCATAACGTTTGCTAACGTTGACAATTGAAATCACGTTTGTTCACCTTCACCTTTCAATAAGCGCAACACATGCGCTTCATTATATCCTATTTCATTTGCTTTTTTAAAAAAAGTTGCTTTCGCCTGGTCAAACATGGCTTGCTTTAAGGCTTCAATCAACGCCTCATCATCACACACACGCTTGCCCAAGGTGCCATCATTAATCAACAAACCTTGAGCTTCCAGCTCACTCAAAGCCCGCAACACGGTGTTGGGATTTACTTGGTATTGCAGCGCTAAATTACGCACACTATCGATGACACTGTTGGCAGGCCACTGTCCGGAAACAATATATTGTTGAAATAGTTCAATAAGTTGAATGTATATCGGTATTTTCTTTTCAAACATAAGGCTCCCTTCTGTATCACTTGATTAATACATTAATACAGCCGCGAGCTTTTGTCAAGAAAAAAGCGATGTGATGTCACATCGCTTGTAAACATTGATTAATTTATCAATTATTTATTGTTTAAGGCTGCATGTGCGGCCGCTAACCGTGCAATCGGGACCCGATACGGTGAGCAGGACACGTAGTCAAGACCCACGCGGTGGAAAAAGTCAATGGAACTTGGATCACCACCGTGTTCACCACAAACACCTAACTTGAGATCTGGACGCCCTTCTAAGCCGCGGTCAACCGCTAATTTAACGAGTTGGCCAACGCCACTTTGATCAAGACGTGCAAATGGATCTTGTTCTAAGATATTCTTATCGTAATAATGGGTTAAGAAACCAGCCGCATCATCACGGGAGAAACCAAAGGTCATTTGCGTTAAGTCATTGGTTCCAAAGGAGAAGAATTCTGCTTCTTTGGCAACTTCATCCGCTAACAAGGTCGCACGCGGAATTTCAATCATGGTACCAACCATGTATTTCAAATCTGAATTTTCACGCTTGATGATTGCATCCGCAGTTTCCGTAACCACCTCTTTGACATAGGTGAGTTCACGCACTTCACCAACCAATGGAATCATAAGTTCTGGAACAATCTTCCACTCTGGATGTTTCTTGCTGACGGCAATCGCCGCTTCAATGATTGCTTGTGTTTGCATGGCTGCAATTTCTGGATAAGAAATCGCTAAGCGTACCCCACGGTGACCCATCATTGGGTTAAACTCATGGAGGGAATCAATAATAGATTCCAATTCATGAACTTCAACGTCCATTTCTTTCGCTAACTCTTCGATGTCTTTACCATTGGTAGGTAAAAATTCATGCAACGGTGGATCTAAGTAACGCACCGTGATTGGTAGATCACGCATGGTTTCAAAGAGCGCCTCAAAGTCAGCCCGTTGAATTGGTAATAATTTCGCTAACGCACGTTCGCGTTGTTCTTGATTTTTCGATAAAATCATTTCACGCATGGCTTTGATACGATTGCCTTCAAAGAACATATGTTCGGTCCGAACCAGTCCAATGCCTTGCGCACCAAAATCGACTGCTTGTTGAGCATCGTTAGGATTGTCGGCATTAGCACGAATATCCAAACGTCTAAACTCATCAGCCCAGCTCATGACGGTTTCAAAATAACCCGTAATTGATGCTGGCTCTGTTAGAATTGGTTGACCATAAATAAAGCCGGTGGTACCATCCAAGGAAATGTCATCGCCTTCTTTGAAGTGTTGGCCACCAAGTTCAAAGGAACCATCTTGTAAGAATTTAATATCGCCACAACCGGCAACACAGCAGGTTCCCATGCCACGTGCCACAACGGCAGCGTGCGAAGTCATTCCACCACGTGCGGTGAGAATTCCTTCAGAAACATGCATTCCTTCAATGTCTTCCGGGGATGTTTCCAAACGTACGAGCACAACTTTCTCGCCTTTTTCTGCCATGTGCACCGCAGATTCAGCGGTCAGGGCAACCTTACCGGTTGCAGCACCTGGTGATGCAGGTAAGGCTTTACCAATCGGCTCCACTGCTTTAAGCGCTTCTGGATCAAAATGCGGGTGCAACAAAGAATCAAGTTGTGCAGGGTTAATTTGCAACAATGCCTCTTCCTTCGTCAACATGCCTTCTTCGTGTAAATCAACTGCAATTTTTAGAGCAGCTGCCGCGGTCCGTTTACCAGAACGGGTTTGCAGCATGTATAATTTACCGGATTCGATGGTAAATTCCACGTCTTGCATATCCTTATAATGCGCTTCTAATTTATCACAAATCTCTTGGAATTCATCGTAAACTTCTGGCATGATGCCCTTTAGTTCACTGATGTCACGTGGTGTCCGAATCCCAGCAACCACGTCTTCCCCTTGGGCGTTCATTAAAAACTCACCATAGAGTTTGTTTTCACCGGTCGCTGGGTTACGTGTAAAGGCAACCCCCGTACCACAATCATCGCCCATGTTACCAAACACCATCATTTGAATGTTAACGGCGGTCCCCCACGTTGAAGGGATGTCGTGTAAACGACGATAGTATTCAGCGCGTGGGTTGTTCCAAGAACGGAAAACCGCTTTGACCGACTCCAACAATTGGAAGCGGGCATCGCTTGGGAAATCTTCTTTTTTATTTTCATAGTAGTAAGCTTTAAAACGTCTCACCATTTCTTTGAAATCATCGGCTGTAAACTCTGAATCCAAAATGATGTCACGTTCCTGTTTCATTTCATCAATGATGACCTCAAAGGTATGTTTTGGAAGTTCCATCACCACATCCGCAAACATTTGAATGAAACGTCGGTAAGAATCGTACGCAAAACGTGCATTACCGCTTAATTTCGCAAGTGATTCCACAACCTCATCGTTTAATCCTAAGTTTAAGATGGTATCCATCATACCCGGCAT
>LSQX01298458.1_pt1 | contig 30356 bp, 36 predicted proteins | sample 654561 | NCBI WGS metagenome assembly LSQX01 (sample SAMN04489861, study PRJNA283612) | anaerobic digester metagenome | isolation source: 4 biogas reactors fed with cattle manure at either 37C or 55C with and... | place: Denmark: Kongens Lyngby | collected 2014 | reverse complement strand
CATCCGGCACATGTGTATGGCCGGGGGCTCCTTCCTTGACTTTCATTGATCTGATTTCATCTACTGTTTTGCCGGCCATCCATTTTTCTAATTCCGCAATCTGCTCAAACCACTCTTTACCGATACCTGATACCCTTTTCATATTATAATCATTACCAAGTTCGGTCTTGGTTCTAAATGGCCCTTTTTTATCCGTAACCAACTTACCCTTATTATCGTATTCTACACCGGTCTGTGCGGTATCGATTATGGTTTTTACAACCTTGCCATCCCTGTCAAAGGCTGTAGCGGCCATCGTAGTATCAACTTGAGCGAATGGCCCTTTGTCCCCTTCTGCGGACTTGGAACTTCCCACCGAGATGTCATGTCCGAGACCTAAAGTTTGGGCCCCTGCCCCAACTTCAACTGCATTTCTATGAGCCTTTTCAACGGCTGCTAGGTAATCCTCGACTGTTATGGTAACGGTTGATGTAAGATCCGGCTCATCCGGCACATGTGTATGGCCGGGTGCTCCTTCCTTGACTTTCATTGCCGTAATTTCATTTACCGTCTTGCCAACCATCCATCTTTCCAGGTCTGCAATCTGTTCAAACCATTCCTTGCCAATACCTGATACCCTCTTCATGTTATACTCGTCACCAAGTTCGGTCTTGGTTCTAAAGTTTCCTTCTTTGTCTGTGAGCAATTTGCCGCTGCTATCAAATTCAACACCGGTCTGGGCCGTGTCTATAACTACCTTGACAACCCTGTCATTTTTGTCAAATGCCACGGCGGCCGACGTGGTATCCACCTGGGCTCTTGGACCTTTATCGCCCTCTGCCTCTGTTGAGCTGTCGATAGAAGTAACGGAACCAAGCCCTATTTTTACGATGTCCTCACCTTGTGGTAACCTATCCCCTGCAGCTCCGCCTTGGTTATCCGGTGGTGTTTGTTCCGGCGGCACATCCCTTCTACATCCAACCACCATGGAAACAATTAAAATTATCACCAAAAACACTGAAAAAAGTTTTTTCATATCTCTACCCCTCCATACATAAAAAAATTTTATTACGAACACAATTACTATCCTTATGGTGTGTATTCATTAACAGTTCTATACATTTATAGATCATATTTTCAGAAATATTATTTTTTCACCCTCCCTTCTGTCGCACCTTGGCTTTTCATTATTTTCTTTGCGCCATCTGTGGCCCTTAACGTCCCGTCAGGCATAATCCATATAGCCTCGACCCCCTCCAGGCTATCAACGAGATTTTTGCCCTCCTCATAGGGCGTTAAAAATACAGTGGTTGATAAAAAGTCTGCAACCCCGGAATCTTCGGTTACTATGGTAACAGCGCGATAATAGTCCCCCGGCATAAGGGTTTCCGGATCAATAATATGGTGCAAACGTCTATCACCTACAACATAATATCTTTGGTAATCACCACTGGTTACTACAGAAGCGTTTTCAACAAAGATCACATCTAAAACCCCTTTGTCAGAAACTATGGACTCGCTGGGATTTTGTATCCCTATACCCCATCTTTCACGAATATAATCAAAAGGTTTTCCGATTATTCTGGCATTTCCGCCTGCGTCTATAATACCGGATATAAATCCTTCCTTTTCAATCTCTTTTGTTACAACCTCCACTGCATATCCCTTCGCCACTGCCCCAACATCCAAACGCATTTTTTCATCCTCAAGGTATACGGTGCTGTTCTCCTCATCCACTATAACCCTATCTATATCTGTATGTTCAGATGCTTCCAAAAGTTCTTCCATAGGCGGTATTTTAGCATTTGCAGGATTACGGTCCGCCTCTTCCCTGTAATCATGCCATATCCTGAGCACCGAACCCATCGCAATGTTCGTCTTACCCCCTGTGCGATTGTACCACTCTTTGGAGAATTTTATAAGATCTATTATTTGTTTATCAACCTTTACAGGCTCTATGCCCGCATTGTCATTTATCGTTTTAATGTTGTTAATCCCTTCATAATCACTGTAAATGTCATATAATTTGTGAAGTTCCTGAAACCTGGATTCAATCTTTTTAACATAAGAATTAAACTCATCCTCCGTTTTGGTATAACCTAAAACCTGTGTTATTGTATCAAATGCGCCGAAAAAATTATCATTATATCTAGTATATTCCTTTCGCTCCGTTTGGCATCCCGATAATAATGATGCAATTAAAATTGTTAAAACAATTACCGAAACCGTCCTCTTCATTAAATATCGCCTTCCTATCTAAACATAGTATTTACGTCAAATATTTATTTGCTTACACTATAACACTTTACATTATTTCTATAATATTTGCATCAATGTTTTCAGATTTTACAATAATATTTGCATATATACCCCTGTTTATCATGTTCTACGAAGATATTTTTCAAAAATTGCTACAGGTACTGAAACGAAGGTTTTTAAGGCAATTCTAAAAGCTGTTTTTACAAACAGCTAATTTGACAGGTTTGTATGAAAGGTGTTAGTATGGAGAACATATAAGATTTATACTTTAAATAAAAAGGAAAGGTGTGAAAAATGAAGGACATTAAAAAGATCACGGGTACAGTTATTATAGTTCTATTAGTGATTACTATTTTTGCCGGCTGTTCCCCAAAAAGTAAAAAAGAAATTACTTTTGCGAATGCGGGGTGGGACAGCAATATGTTCCATAACGCCGTAGCCGGATTAATAGTAAAAGAAATCTATGGATATGACTGGAGAGAGATACCGGGCACAACTCCGGTAACACATGAAGGTTTATTAAAGGGTGAAATTGATGTACACATGGAAATTTGGACTGATAACATCCCTACCTATATGGCAGACATTAAAGAAGATAAGCTGAAGGAACTTGGAATTAATTTTGATGATAATTATCAAGGTTTTTATGTACCGAGATATGTAATAGAGGGTGATGAGAGCAGGGGAATTGAGGCCTCGGCACCTGATTTAAAATATGTTTGGGACCTCAAAAAATATGCCGAAGTATTCCCGGATTATGAAGACCCCGACATGGGCAGGGTTTATGGCGCAATCCCCGGTTGGGAAGTGGATACAATCATGCACAATAAATATCTGCACTATGGTCTGGATGAAAACTTTGTATATTTTAGACCGGGATCGGATCCTGCACTTTCAGCTGCAATAACAGATGCTTATGAAAGAGGCGAACCGATAGTTGCTTATTACTGGGAACCGACTTGGCTTATAGGAAAATATGATTTTGTATTATTGGAAGATGAACCTTTTGACGAAAATACCTATTTGGAGGGTAAAACAACACTACCTACCGTAAAGGTAGCGGTTGGAGTAAGCAACGATTTTGCCGAATCCGCTCCAAAGGGATTGCTTGAGTTTTTAAGCAAATATAAAACATCAAGCGCATTGACATCGGAGGCCCTGGCTCATATGCAAGATGAAAATGCCAATTATGAAGAAACAGCTAAATGGTTTTTAAAAACCAACGATAATCTGATAGATGAATGGCTGACCCCTGACGAAGCACAAATTATTAGGGACTTTCTAAAATAAAAAGGGGGAGTTTTTATGATACCATATTTATCGCTTGACTTCCCTTTTAAAATTCCAATCAATACCGATTATATAGATACGGTGGTAAGGAATTTCAGTATAAAATACGATTTGTTTTTTAATTCGATCAGATCATTCTTGAATAGCTTTGTTAACATAATACATTTCATACTAAATCGCACACCCTGGTTTGTATTGGTTCTGGCAGTGTTTATATTAGGGTGGAGACTGGGCGGCAAAATCAGCAAAGGAATTTTGTATGCGTTTCTTTTATTTCTTATAGGAACTATCGGGTTATGGGGCCTTATGAACGAGACTTTATCTATCGTTATAGCCTCGGTAATTATTTCACTGGTATTGGGATTCCCTTTGGGGATACTCATTTCCTCCAGTGACAAAGCGGATACAATAATCAGACCCATATTGGATACAATGCAGACAATGCCTGTATTTGTATATTTGATACCGGCCCTTTTATTCTTTGGATTAGGTAAGCCTCCTGCTGTAATAGCTACCACAATTTATGCCATCGTTCCAATGATCAGGCTCACAAATCATGGGATCAGACAAATAGATAAAGAAGTAGTAGAAGCCTCTATTTCCTTTGGTTCAACTAAACTGCAATCGCTGATTAAGGTGCAAATACCGCAGGCTTTACCTACCATAATGACCGGAGTTAATCAGACCATTATGATGGCTATGGCCATGGTTGTCACTACTTCTATGATTGGGGCCACCGGTCTGGGTATGGAAGTGCTGATAGCTGTTAACCGTATAGAAATAGGCAGAGGATTGGTGTCCGGAACGGCGGTTGTAATTATTGCTATAATTCTCGACAGGGTTACCCAAGGACTGGCGCAACGTAGCGAGGTGAATCATAATGCAGAACAATAACATATTAAGTGTTAAAAGCCTGTACAAGCTATATGGCATGGAAAAAAGCGCGGCTGCCAAGTTAAAAAAATCAGGCACGGACAAAGATGAAATATTTAAAAAAACCGGCGTAACCATAGCGGTTTGGGACGTGTCTATGGACATAGCAAAAGGCGAAGTATTTGTAATCATAGGTTTGTCCGGCTCCGGTAAATCCACATTGGTAAGATGTTTCAACATGTTAAATAAACCGACATCGGGGCAGATTTTATTTGAAGGTAAGGATATAGGTGAATTTAGTAAAAAGGAATTGGCTAATTATAGAAAAAATAAGGTTTCCATGGTATTTCAGAACTTTGGACTGATGTCTCATAGGGATGTTATGGGTAATGTCGAATATGGCCTTGAAATAAAAGGCATGCCCAAATCCGAACGTCGGATGAAAGCAAAAGAAATGATATCCATGGTTGGTTTGGAAGGATTGGAACATGAGCCTATAACAAGTCTTTCGGGGGGAATGAAACAGAGGGTCGGTTTAGCAAGGGCCCTGGCAAACGACCCGGAAATCCTGCTTATGGACGAACCTTTTTCCGCATTAGATCCATTGGTCAGAAAAGATATGCAGTTTGAACTGCTATCAATCCAAAGGAAGCTGGAAAAAACCGTAATATTTATTACTCATGACATAAATGAGGCCTTTAAGTTGGGTGACAGGGTAGCCATAATGCGGGACGGGGAATTGATACAAACAGCTACACCTGAGGAAATGAGTGAACACCCGGCAGATGACTATGTAAAACAGTTTATAGACGGTGCGGATAAAACCCAGGTGATAAGCGTCAAAAATGTAATGATTACTCCAAATAGTATAGTGCGCATGAAAGATAACATTAACTATGCAATAAATATGATGAAATTTAATAGTGTTTCCAGTGCATACGTGGTAGCTGAAAAAATGAGGCTACAAGGAGTCATTACCATAGATGATGCCATCAGGGCCAGCCGTGAAAAATTAACCATTCCCGATATTCTGATAAGGGACATAGCAACTACATCACCGGATGCTCTATTGAGCGACATAATTTCTATGGCGGCCGAGACCAAATATCCTATTGCGGTAATTACCGAGGATAGGAATTTAAAAGGGATTGTGTCGAAGGCCCAGGTGTTGTCATCTATGTCGTAAATGTGAAAATAGTGGGCGGCCAAAGGCCGCCCTTGTGTTCTAGAGATTATATGTGGCAAACAAAACGTCCCCATGCCACATATGAGCCAAATTAATTCTATATGCTTCGGATACAAGCCTAAGAAGATTGGCATCTCCATCAAAACTCCAAGGTAAGCCCTCATCCAATACCGTTATTTGTTCCTCATCTTCACGATATATAATTTGTTCGTCTACATTTCCATTTGCACTTTTAAAGGTTACAGTCATTGCGTTTGTACCATGCCATTTGACAGCAACAATGTCAACTGATGCGCCCCCGGCAATACCGGCCACGCTCGAGCCCACAGTTATATCTTCAAGCCTAGCCATAAGTTTTCTCCCCCCTATTTTCTTGCACAGACTCCATAATATCTTACAGGTCATATTGTAAGGTTTTATAAATCCTAATTATGACACCGGTATTTATAACTTCGTTTTTATCTAGCTTGGCAATTGTTGAAGGGCTGAGCCCCGTCATTTTTCCTAGATCCCCTTTTGAACATTTCTATCTATCGTAAGTTTCCATAATTTTTTATAACTGATATACATTTCGAAGACCTCTGTCTGATTTATGAAACCAGTAAAATACTACATAGATTATATTATATTCCAAATTACCCATTTTTTCAACATTGAATGTGTAATCGCGCGTTTGAGTTCACATTGTTATGTTACAGCTCACACCCCAACCAATGCACAGCCAACCAAATGTGCAAAATTTCAATTAGTGCATAGATTTCACGCGATTTATTCCAGCTTGTACCATATTTATGGTGTATTACCCGAAATTTTGCACAAAAATCGTCTTTTACACTATATTTTCAGGAATTACTTGAAATTTTGCACAAAGGGTGCTAATTCGGACAGTAGAAATAGTGATATAAATTCAACAGGCGGCCAAAGGCCGCCCTTGTGTTCTAGAGATTATATGTGGCAAACAAAACGTCCCCATGCCACATTTAAGCAACCATTTCATTATAATTAACAATAAACACCTCTGCTTTGTTTTTCTTTATCTTGTCTACCATATTTTCTAACTCCAGGGCTGTTTTAGTATCCAGGTAATACTCCCCACATTGATTGCAGACGTTGGCAGGCACATTTTTTATAATAATTATTCCTTCCCCTAAATCAACAATATGATTTACCCTTCCTTTTGTTAAATTAGCTCTACAAAGAATACAATTCATTATCCTACCCCCTTCTGGTTTTAAGGTCATCCAACCATTCACTTTCAGCCGGATAGTATGCTGTTATCATCCAAATATTATCTTTCTCTAAAGCACACACCACATGAATATTTTTATCATCATCTGTACTTCCTAATATGAGGCAACTCGGATAAGGGTAATCATCTTCATAACGCTCTATGATCTCTCCACCTGAAAGACAATTTATTATATCTTTAATTTTTATCCCTCTTTGCTGCATTCTAATTAAAATATGCCCGCTCCATTGTATTTTATCCTCTTCTAAGGCTTTTTTGATATCATTCATGTTATACGCCATACCTACCTCCATGGACTTATTCTTCTATTTCCCTAATCATATTATACAGTAAACATTACTACTTTACTATGAAAACCTCGGGCGGTTCGTCGGGCAGTCCAAAGAATAACCTGGGAGACCATTGGGGACAGGTACCAATGGCCACTGTTGACATTCGGCTCTGTTTGGATATTGGCAGATTTCCCATTTTCCTCGAAAAATCGCCATCCTGCTTCTTCAAGAAGTTTATTTATCTTTATCCTTGCCTCAGCTTCCTTTGCACTCATTTATCTTCACCACCGTCTTTAATATAATCAACAATATCACCAACATCACATTCTGACACGTTACAAACCCTCCCCGGCATATTCATTTAAACCGGTAGGTCTCTTGACAAACACCTCCATGGAAACATATTCATTATCAGATAGTTTTGTGAAGGTGTTCAGACTTATCCCATTTAAGAAAATTGTAGAATTTTCCATGTTTTTTTAATTATATCATGACACACTCCCATATAAAAGGCAGATATACAAGCAGATATACAGATATTTCCGATACTGTCTTTAAATAGGCCGCAGTTCACACCTCGATCAATGCGCAGCCAACCAAATGTGCAAAATTTCAATTAGTGCATAGATTTCACGCGATTTATTCCAGCTTGTACCATATTTATGGTGTATTACCCGAAATTTTGCACAAAAATCGTCTTTTACACTATATTTTCAGGAATTACTTGAAATTTTGCACAAAGGGTGCTAATTCGGACAGTAGAAATAGTGATCTAAATACAATAGGCGGCCAAAGGCCGCCCTTGTGTTCTAGAGATTATATGTGGCAAACAAAACGTCCCCATGCCACACCTAAATTCAACAGGCGGCCAAAGGCCGCCCTTGTGTTCTAAAAATCATATGTGGCAAACAAAACGTCCCCATGCCACACATTTGTTTTTCACATGGCTCAGATTGCTTTTTATATTCGTAAAAATAATATGGCATATAATGTTCATCAATATTTAGCTTTCAGTCTTTTAATATCCTCTTCATTTTCTATCCATTCCTCCGAGTAGCCACACTGTTCACAAACAAACCTGGTAACTTTAACTGCATTTAAAGCCGACCATCCGATTATAATAATATTACCCGCCCCATATCCGGTATGTTTTCCCGGAATTCTTAATAATTTATTGGAATTACACTTTGGACACAGTCTGGTGTTTTTCACAAACATCACCCCCTGTAGCAATTGTCTCGAAATAGAGCTCCTCTTCATTTTTATCCCAAACATCAGGCCTTGAAAACCCCCCTGAAAAAGGAAGGAACCGATGGAGGAAATAGTAATATAAATTCAACAGGCGGCCTTTGGCCGCCCTTGTGTTCTAAAGATTATATGTGGCAAACAAAACGTCCCCATGCCATACATGCCACATAAAACGTCCCCATGCCACATATGTGGCAAACAAAACGTCCCCGTGCCACATTATTGTAAACCTTTCACCTTTATTACCGATTCCACATTATATGAAGATAATACCTTAATATATCCTTTAAACATACTGTTCACCTCTTCATCCCCCGTATCTACCAATAATGGCCGATTTCCCAAGGAAAGAAGTTTGCCCTTGGAAGCGATAATTGTTATGTTTTCCTTTCCCACCTTTTTAATAACTTCCGCACTTATCTGTTGGTTACCTCTTCCAAATACATATCCTTGTCCACCGATAACAGTAACCACTATCCTGGCTTTATCATCTTTTATGGTGTCCAATATCTGTCTTTCATTAACATCAGATGCTATCAACTGTTTGTTCTTTACAATATCTATCCCCAGAAGGGTATTCGGTAAGCCTAACTTATCCATAATAGGTCTGGTGGATGTACCGGAACCGATTATATAGTATACGTCCTTTTCTTCTTCCATCATGTCGATAATTTTGTCCGAAATTGCGTCCAGGGCTTCCTCTTCTGCTCCTACCCCTCCGGATTTGGTTACTTGAGTCAACTCTTCCTCAAAAGGAATTACCATATATCCATAAAGTCTCGCCATTACTTCCCCTGCTCTAAATGCCTCCTCGTCTATATCCATTACTTCCGCTTCTATTGTTTCCATTTCACCATCTTGGAAAAATTTTAATACTATTTCTCCCGCCGCTTTAGGATGATTTGCATATACCGCCGAATGTATCTTGACTCCTGTAGGTATTCCGATAACAGGAACTTTACCGTTCACGCCGTTATAAATGTTACGTGCCGTGCCGTCTCCGCCTGCAAATAGTATTAAATCGACACCTATTTCAAGCATTTTTTGGGCAGCTTCTTCCGTATCTTCCGGAGTAGTATCACCTTCTATTTTTTCCAGTACCACCGGTTCAAATCCTACCGCAATAGCCTCTTCTTCACCCATACTTCCAGGATAAGTGTAAATTTGTATTTTATCTTTAAGGGGAAGAATTTCTTTCAACGCCTTTATAGCCTTACCCGGCGATTCCGGTTCCGCCCCCAAACTGAGCGCCTTTGCTAAAACTTCCGGTCCGTCTGTACCCTTAAGGCCTACTCTTCCACCCATGCCTGCGATAGGATTAACTATAAATCCTAACTTCATAAAGAAAACCCCCTAATTTTTATTTGCTCATAATATTTTTATCCATTTAAAAATAACATTTTTCATTTTTAAATTATATGTAAACACTTAATTTCAAAGCCTTTACAAGGTATATAAGTATTACAATTCTAAACAAATATAATTTATAATGATGCATATTATCTAATGGATAATTTGCCACGGTTGTTGCTTTATATAATACCACTTAATTATTGTACCATAATGTAATATAGTATAGGGATATTTTTTTGATAATTTGAGAATAAGGAACATTTTTCTACAAGTTTAGTAGAAAAAAGGAGGGCCCCTTTTATCTTAAACCAAAAAAACTGAATTGAGCAAGCATATTTCCCTATTTAGTCCAAAGTTCTGACAAATTCATAAAAATCCTCATAATTTCCCCTGTAGTCTATAACCAAATCTTCCGTAACAGTACCTATAATATAGTCCTCCACGAGAAATGTTTTCATCCCGAGATGTTTGGCTATCATATCCTCCCCGACATCATTCCCTACCATCATACAATGTTGAGGCTGTTTTTTTATAATATCAAGAACCTCCTCATAAAATTCCAATCGCGGTTTGCAATAATGCATTTTCTCCAGACATGAGATAAACATAAAATCATCCTTATTTAACCCTGCCCATTCTATGCGATGCAAAATAGCCCTTTCAGGAAAAAGCGGATTTGTCGCCACTACCAAATTGTAACCTTTCTCCTTAAGCAGGGCTACAGAATCTATCATATGTTTGCTCCTGGTGGATATCTCTCTGATGTTATTAAAGTCCTTCTCATAAAAATCATTAAAAATAGGGTTTAATATTTCGGCCTTGTGATTCACCTTTTCGTAAAAATCCTCAAAAAACGCCTCTTCGTTGGTTTTATCGGAATCTATATTATTGATCATATACATGGTTGAATCCCAAATATTTTTGGTAATCTCCTCCGGCGTAAAATAATCTCTCAGTTTAATTGATATCTCCATAAAATATTTTTTAGTGAATTCTTCGGTGTCTATCGGCAGCAAGGTGCCGTCCAAATCAAATAATATAGTTGTAATCATTTCAAATCCTCTCTTTTAAAAAAGTATCCATAACTATGAAGATATGAATACCTTTCTATATTATTTATTTGTTGAAATATTCTATTAATTACAAGAATGATCTCCGTCCCCGCATCCGCCGCCATATTTATGTTCCTGGCAAACAGACTCGGTAGATTTCAAAGAACCCTGCAAATATGCTTCTGCCGCCGCCCTGGCATCACCCTTTGCCCCGACAACAACTTCAATGCCTTTTGAGTTAAAGATGTCGATAGCTCCTCCGCCCATACCTCCCGAAATAATCACACTAACCCCCATATCATTCAGGAAAACCGGCAAAAAACCGCGCCTATGTCCCGGGTTCGGTACAGACTCGCTTTTTATAATTTGATTGTCCTTAGCCTCAAAAATATTGAAATTAGCACAATGTCCAAAATGTTGGGTTACCGTTTCATTTTCACTTGCTACTGCAATTTTAATCATTTCCCTTCCCTCCACCTTTTTAATATTTCGATAACAAGATTGGTTCAATTTTCACCAAAGATTCCAATTCCTTTATTATAAACAACAATTATTCCCGGGTCAACCGACAAATTAGTTCTCTTAAATTTATATTATTATTTCACTGCCGGTTGACAAGTACTCGATACTGTCGCCCATGACAGCCTTTAGCCTGTCATAGGGCTGTATACCCGTACAATGACAAGTATAACATTTTGCTTTTGTATCTAAAAGATACTTACCTATTTTGTCTATAACTTCGGGACTCTCGTCACCGCCTGAACGGCCGGAAAGATGAAATCCGCCTATTACATAATCGGGCATGTGTCCTTTTAAGGTATGAAAATGCTCGATAATATTGATAATGCCGTTATGAGCACAACCTGTTATTAAAAGTGTCTTTCCGCCTTCCTCTATTATGAGATTTTGTTCATGTACAAAAATATCATCCACCATTTGCCCGTCCTTTTCAACAAACAAACCTCTATTCGATGATGGCTGCGGTTCTTTTTGGGTAACATCCGAATATATTTGGATCTCCTTGCCGATAAAAAAGCGGTCTGCTGTAAATATTATCTGCTCACTCAGTTCCAGCTCCCCTTCCAGGCCTATATACTCCAATTTATCATTTGGACGTGAAGCATAAAACTTTTCAAATGCTTGCGGATGCACAAATACATCGGCTGTGTTGTTCTCCTGCAAAAATGTTTTTAACCCGCCGCCGTGGTCATAATGCCCATGGGAGATTATGAGAAAATCAATGCTAGCGATATCAACACTTAACTTTTTAGCATTTTCAAGAAATAACCCGCTTGCCCCCACATCAAATAAAATGTTATAATCCTTTGTTTCTATATATAAGCTGAGTCCGTGCTCGCTGCCGAATTCTTTCGATATGGATGTGTTCTCAGCCAATGCCTTAATAATCATGCCCCCAGCCCCTCTTCCTCAAAAAGTATCTGCATTGTTTTTTCATAAACTTCCCTAGCCGCTGCCCCTGATGTGCAGTCTATATCCACGATGGTTTGCCCGTTGTTGATAGCTTCCACAGCCTGCGGATCAAAGGGTACCCTGCCTACGAAGGGCAGATTATGTTCTTTACAAAATGACTCAATTTTCTCCGTATTTACAAGGTTAGTATCATATTTGTTGATACAGACGGCTATTTTTACCCCGAATTTCTCTGCCGTATTTATTATTCGTTCCATGTCACTTATGCCCGATACGGAAGGCTCGGCTACAATCAGTACCATATCAACGCCGCTAAGGGACGCAATGACCGGACAACCGATTCCCGGAGAACCGTCAATAATTGCAAACTCGGTATCAATTTCTTCATCGGCTACCGCCGTCCTCATCTGTTTTTTCACCTCGGCAACTAAAAGCCCCGAAGTGCCGCACCCCATTCTAAGTTGTGCTGTTGAAAAAACTTTTTCGCCGGAGGTAGAATACAGCATTAATTCCCCCGATACGGCCGGTCTCAATGTTGCCGCCCCCACGGGGCAAACGAGTTGACAAACCCCACAACCCTCACAAGCAAAGGGATTTACCTTATAAAAGCCTTCTTCTGCAGTAATCGCATCAAATCGACAATGTTGCCTACATTTGTCACATTCGATACATAGTTTGGGATCTATCACGGCTTCCGGCAACCCATAAAAGTCTGTTTTTTTCGGTTCAGTGTTTTGTCCTGTTATGAGATGTAAATTGGGTGCATCCACATCGCAGTCCGCATATGCCTTAGCATCGGAGAGTCTTATAAACGCACTTGCCAACGTTGTTTTTCCGGTACCACCTTTACCGCTGAGAATTAACAGCTGCTTCATGTTTGTGTTGCACCTCCTCCATCACGGTTTCCAGTAAAGAAGCAAACATTTCTTCATATTTTTTGCTTTCCCTGACTGCTATCTTTGCATTCGAATTCAGTGTCCCGAGCTCATTATCAAAAGGAATTCGACCCAGAACCTTGATGCCTTTCTCTAAACAGAACTTTTCTGCAGGATTTTCCCCTTCAAGACATTTATTGAGAACCACACCGAAAGGCTTTTCGAATATTTTCACCAATTCATAGACCATGTTGAGATTATGAACACCGAATAATGTGGGTTCAGCTACCAGAATACAATAATCCGCATCCTTGATACTGTCCATAACGACACAGGCACTGCCGGGAGGACAATCAACAAAGATGGGGATATCGGAAATATCCCTATTATCCTCCAGTAATTTGCTGATAATCGGGACGCCCGATATCTCCCCGGTGTTCAATATTCCCGTATTGACATGTACATTGCCCGACATGCCTTTTTGTATCTTACCGATAACCTTGTCCTTCTCAGTCAGGGCCTTTTCAGGGCAAAGTAAAACACAGCCACCACAAGAATGACAGATGTCTTCAAATATAATCAATTTATCTTTGATATAAGAAAGTGCATTGAACTCGCAAAAATCGACGCACTTTCGGCATCCGTTGCAAAGTTCATCATTTACCACCGGAATTTTGACCGATACTTCTTCCTCTTGTACATCCACAGGTTTAAAGAACAGGTGCCCATTCGGTTCTTCAACATCACAGTCAATGTAGATCGATTTGTTTGCTGCTGCTGCCAGGTTTACCGATACCAGCGTCTTGCCTGTGCCTCCCTTACCACTCAGCACAGCTATCATCATTTTATTTCCCTCTTTTCCCACGCCCATGTCCATGAAATCCGGCATGAATTTCATCCAATAAAGAAAGTTTTCCCTCAACAAAAGCATCGATATTCTCTTTTATTGAAGTACCCTCTGTTTTGTATATCTCGATGCCTGCGGCTTCCAACACCTCAGCAGCATTTTCACCGCATCGGGGTGTCAATAAAACATTTGCCTTGGTATCAACTACTGCTTGTGCAGCCCTGATTCCCGCACCACCCGCGCTTGTTGCAGCGCTGTTATCAATAAATTCACTTTCTTCGGTTTCTGTGTCATAGACGAGATAATAGGGAGTACGCCCAAAAGACTCGCATACATTTGCTTCAATATCCTTTCCGTCTACAGGTATAACTATTTTCATAATATTCCTCCATTCCGCTTTTATTTGCGCCTTTGCCATATTTGTTCTTTATGAGTGAATGTATAATCAGTCCTCTTGAACTTTTCCACGTGCAAAGCCCAGGCCATGCCCATGTCTATACATACGACAATTATGTCTGCACCTCTGTCCGTAACCGTTACAGAGCTGATATTTCCCTCCTTCAATTATCAGCACCTTACAGTTTACCAACGATTCGGCCAATTTCCTTCTTGCTTCCATATAAATCCCCTGAACGGTAGTGCGGGCAATATTCATCTGAACAGCACATTCTTCTTGGGTAAGACCCTCCAGGTCAATAAGCCTTATCGTTTCATATTCGTCAACCTTCATATTTATACAGTCTTTATCGTCTACATTGGAGCCGAGAGGACCAAACTTGTTACTTTCCGGCAATCGACACACTTTCCTCCATTTGATTGGCCTCGCCATAATTCAATCACCTCATTATAAACAGAAATAACCAGAGTACCCTCCAGTTACTTTCAATATCCGTTACAGGTTTTTTAATAGTTTAACCCTTACAATTCCTATTATACCTTGTTCATGACATATGTCAATAATTTTTCGCTAACAATTTTCATCTCCAAAAAAGATATAGCCTACCGATTATAAATCAATCGATAGGCCCGGGATTTTAACATATGAACCGCAACAAGTTTTGTATTATTAGTTGCCATGAACCCCTATATGATTTCTTATTTCCCTTAACAATCTTCTCCTCTCATCCGGTAACCTGCCGAACATCCTGACCAGATTTGTCGGATGTGTCGTATCAAACAACATCGGTTGTTCAGGTTCGAGATTTTCTAAGAGTGTCTTAATTTCCACCAGACGTTCTTCTCTACCTGAAGGGATATAGATATGATCCCTCACCATGTCCCTTAACCTTGACCCTTCCATGATAACCAGGTTCATAGTAATAAATTTTTCCGTTCTGAACTGATTAACCATTTTGGCAGTCGCAATCGCGTTATCCACCGATTCACCTTCGCCGGCTATCCCGTACATTATGATGGTATTAAACGGCAGACGCGCCTCGTTGAGTTTTTTCGCCTGTTGAATTGCTTGTTCTACAGTATGGCCCTTGTTCATCATTTTTAATATATCATCCCTGCCGGTTTCAAAACCGATATATAACAATCTGAGGCCTGCATCATGAAGTATGGATAATTCCTCAACCGAATATTTAAAAATACTCCTGACAGCAGCATATGATCCCACACGTGCACAATACGGCAAATGCAGATGTACCATGTCCAACAGTTGTTTCATCTTTTCAAAACCTATTGACATAGGGTCTGAACCTACTAAAAATATCTTGTCTGTGTAAATATCCATATTCATTAGTTGCTTCTCTATATCCTGAAGCGGAACCTCATGGTACTTTTCATCTTTATACATAGAACAAAATGTACATTTATTATATATGCATCCTGATGTGACAGGCACTAAAACGGTGTTCATTTCATCCTGCGGGTAATGAATGGCATCACTTCCATACATAGATCTCCCTCCTTTTACTTTTGTCTATTATATAACACCTAAATTTTCATTATATAATATAATTTCATTTGATACTTTCCAACTTGACCAGCGATACACTTTTTTCCGTATCGGTTCACAATTTAATTATTACACATAATAGCAAAAATAACAATACATTTTCAGTGCAGGAAAATCCCACCGGATTTTCACATTAAATTCGGTGGGACAATATTGTTTATCGGACCATAAACACTTTTACGCTTTCTTACTATGTAGTTGCTATTTTCTTACCATAATCAACTGCAGCTTTTTGTGCGTCGATATCAGGGTACCACAGTTTTCTGATCCCCTCGTCGATAACATCAAAGCCTGCATCTTCCATCAATTCATTTATAATCTTTACAGACTCGCCGCTCCAACCGTAACAACCAAATGCTGCAGCTTTTTTACCCTTGAATTTCAATATTTTCATAAGATGGACAAAACTTGCTACCGAATGCAGAATGTTATTTCCGATAGTTGGCGATCCTATAACAACAGCTTTTGATTTAAAAACTTCCGTAATCAAATCATTATAATCACTCTTAGCCAGGCTGCCAACTTTAACTACTACATCCGGATCAGCCAGGTTTATTCCCTCCGCTATTTTTTCGGCCAGCTTTTTCGTGCCGTTCCACATCGTATCATAAATGATGGTAATCTGATTTTCCTGATAGTCATTTGCCCATGCGGAATATTTTTCAACAATCTGCATAGGATTGTCCCGCCAGACAACACCGTGGCTTGTGGCAATCATGTCTATGGGTAGGTTTAATGAAATGATTTCATCTAATTTTTTCCTTAGTATCCCACTGAAGGGTGTCAGAATATTTGCATAATACTTGATAGATTCGTTAAAAAGATCACATTGGTCCACCAGGTCATTGTACAATTCCTCGTTTGCATAATGCTGTCCAAAAGCGTCATTGCTGAAAAGTATATTGTCCCCCGTAAGATATGTTGCCATACTGTCGGGCCAATGCAGCATTTTCATTTCAACAAATATTAACTCCTTGCCGTTTCCGATATCCAGTTTGTCCCCGGTTTTGACCACGTTAAAATTCCAATCCTGATGATACTGGCCCTTCAAGGATTTAACAGCATTTTCTGTGCAATAGATAGGCGTATCGGGAATATGTTTCATCAAAGCAGGCAGTGCCCCGCTGTGATCGATTTCCCCGTGGTTTGCCACAATATAGTCTATCTTGCTCAAATCAATTTCCTTTGCCAGATTTTCCACAAATTCCTCCGCAAAAGGAATCCAAACCGTATCAATCAAAACCGTTTTTTCTTCCTGTATCAGATAGGAGTTGTATGTTGAGCCCTTATTGGTAGAGAGTTCGTCTCCGTGAAATTTTCGAAGTTCCCAATCAACCTTGCCTACCCAAAACACGTTGTTTTTTACTTTTCTTTTCATTTATCATTACACCCCTTTTTCAAATATTTAGCCATCATATTTTTTAAAACACCTTCTTTGGATTATATACCCCCTGGAATACAAATTTCTCATAATATATTATATAATTCATCGTGAATGACTCCAACCATTTCATGGATGAGGCTTCTTTTGCAAGATAGACCGGCACCTATTGAACATCCTGAAACCTGCCACTTCGCCATGCCTTCAGGAACAAGAACGCTCAGGAGTCAAATTCATCCTGCTTAGTAAATTATAATTGTTATAACAATAAAATAATTATACCTTGGAAAATACCGATTATAAAACCGAGTACGCCACCCAGTATTTCAATATGTCTCAATTCGGTTTTCACTACCTTGAGGGCTATTCTTTCCAGCTCTTCCATCTCAAATTTGTTTATTCTATCCTCTATCATTTTACTGAGTTGTATGTTTGTGGTTGCTTTTGCGACGGTGTCTTCTATAAATTCCGTAATTATTTTGTCTCCCTCTTCGTCTATTATACTGCTGATATGTTTTGAAATCATTCTTCTAAAAACAGACGGGATAACAGGTGGAAGTTTATCCATAACAATTGTTATTATTTTGTCTTTAAGCATTAGCAAAATGTCATCTTTATTATTATCTCCCGCTAATTTATCAATAATCTCTTCTATCGACAATAATTCCGTTTCCACAGTTTCGCCTATACTCTTCGCTATTTCTGCTTTTCGTTTCGGTATAAGCCCCTGTACTTTAAAATTAACCAGGGGAATATTGACAGGCTCAAAGGGCCTGAACAACATTTTAATCGCCAGTAAATTTGTGACCCAACCTATAATTCCCCCTATGGTAGCCAATATTAACAGTTTTAACGCCATAAGCCTGTCCTCTCCAGTTGATATAGTGGCATGGATGCGGCACGGGGACGCTTTGTTTGCCACATTTCCGCCTTTTCATGCCGCCTCTTCGCCTCCCCAAATATTCCATCTTCGATTTGTTGGGATGTGGCAAACAAAGCGTCCCCATGCCACATTTTATAATATGGTGCACCCCAAGGTTGTTCCCATTTCCTTTAATGCAAAATTATGTGCTTCTTCATCAAATGATGCAACGCCATCTTTGTACACATTTACGCTGTAGGCCAGATTTCTGGCATCCGCCGCCGTATACAAAACGCATATATTTGTACACACCCCTGCCATGTATATTTCGTCTATTTGCTTCTCCCGTAGGTGTAAATCCAAATCCGTACCGAAAAAGGCACTGTATCTTCTTTTTTTAATTATTATGTCCTCTTTTTTGGGTTCTAACTGTTTAATTATTTCACTGCCCTTGGTGCCGGCTATACAATGGGGAGGAAACATATCGAATTCTTTGTCGTCTGCCTTATGGTTATCACATATATAAATGATAGGATAACCCCCGGCCCTGAATTCCTGAACTTTTTCTTTAATAAAGTCCACTATGCCCACACCTGCAGGACCCGTGGTGAGTGCTCCTTTTTCATCAATAAAATCTCTCAACATATCGATCACCAATAATGCTTTCATTCCTCAAATCTCCTTTTCATTGATTTCTTTATTTACCGTTTCACTATTTTCCGGTTTATAAATGAATGTGGCTTCCTTTACACTAATATGCCCCATACAATACTTTCCAACTATTTTCTTTCATTATATATACTGTTTGGTGTAATTTCAAGCAAATCTATATGTGTATGTGATTATCGGGGACAAAAGGGGACGTACACGGTTTGTCACTTTTTTGTCCTAGTCATCCTTTTGTCCTGGATGTGACAAATTAGGTACGTCCCCTCGTATAATATGTTTAGGACAATTGTTAAATGTTCTATGGCATGGGGACGCTTTGTTTGCCACATCCTAACAAAGCGAAAACGTGGCAAACAAAACGTCCCCATGCCGCATCCCATGCCGCATCCCCATTTGGCCCGTCTTTAGCTTGGTACAAACCTACCACCTATCGTAACTTATGATATCCTCAAGCCTTTTTCTTGATTTTTGAGGAGGGGATTCTGCAGAATATCCTAAAGGGGTTATTGCAACTACCCTCACATCTCCCGGAATATTCAGTGCCTTTTTTACCATGTTTTCATCAAAACTGCCCAACCAGCAGGTACCCAACCCCTGTTCATGAGCTTCCAATATCATATATGCGGTGGCAATGGATAGATCGACGGTGTATCGTGGTTGACCGCCCCTCATAACAGATTCGGGTTCCGTGCCGCAGCAAACCAATTTTGCTGATTTCTCGCTGAGGGAGCGAGTCTGGCAGCTTCCAGAATTTTTAACAATTTTTCATCTTCTATAGGTTTGCTACTATATTTTCTTATGCTTCTTCTCCCTTGAATTGCGGATAAAACGTTCATTTTTTACCACCTCATAGAATTTTTTAAATAAATAATTAAATATATATTGGCAATTATGCCCTATTTCCTTACTTTATCCAATCTCATCCTTTGCCTCTCAGCATCTTTCTTTTTGTAATATTCTTCTAGGACCTTCGCTGATTCCATAAATCTATCTTCCAGGTCTTTCTCGTAAATATCACTGTACAGAAAATCATTCACCCTAAGTTCAGTCTTGTCCTCATTTGGTGTACCGTCATCACCCCGGGGTTTTTGCAAAACAAAATCTATTGCGTAAAAAGGAACATCTGCTATATCAAAAATCTCTTTTAGATTCAGAAGGACCTCACTTGCCTTTTCTACCGTAACTTCCTCTTTTTGTATATAAACAGTAATATGGCCTGCGGTTTTCGCCAACTCTTTGACATCATATTTTTTATCCAGTTCTAAATCCTCCATAGAAATCCCGTAGTCCGGCCCGGGAGACCCAATTTCTTTATCAACTTCCTTCATTTTTAGCGATCCGAAATCAATATGGCTGATATAAGGATAATCAGGGGCTTCAAATATTTTATCGGTCATTATGCGATATTCGGAATCGATACGCTGATAAGTGTTCCAACCGCTTAACACATCGGTTTCATAGGAATCCCGTAAAACTTTTCCGGCAGGGGAAATATCCACATTAAAATGGATATCAATACTGGTCGGGGACTTAATCAGAGCATAGTATCCCCCTGTTTTAAAACTATAATTGACCTTTTCCAGTTGTAAATTTAAATCCGGGTAGGTTTTTTCAATATGTTTTGATGCGGCTCGTTCTGCAAGCGCCTTAGAAACAGGGTTTCCAAGGAACCCGTTTGCAATTAAAAGCAAAGTGCTGATTAATGCAATTGCAATAATCCCTGCAGCAATTTTAATTATTTTTTTCATATTTTTCCTCCTTCCTAAATGCAAATTTGAGCAAAAATGCAATGACAATACCCAATAAAGCGAGCCCGCTGTAAATAAAACTCCAAAATGTAGGGGCAAGCAATATATCTGAAACCCTATTGTTAGCAAAAGATCCGTCAAGAATATATTTAATCAGAGTCCAAAAATACGTAAGAATAAACAATCCAACAGGAAAATAATATGTTTTTTTATCCAATACAAGATAGGCAAGTGCCCCTACCAGCGGCATGATAATAATGTTATAAAACAACCCCGGGCCTTCTGTTAACCCAATGCCAACTAAAGCACCAATAATAATAATTATAAGCATTGCTAAGAAGATTTGATTTTTAATTTTTTGGAGCACTCGCCTATCGTTCATTTCAGGGGGAATATCAACCTCGCTATTGAACTCATTTTTACAAGATTCGCATTCCTGTATGTGTTCTTGTACTAGATTCATGCTATCTTCGCTTGCCACATTGTCCTTTACCAAAGGAATCAAATCAAGGCATACCTCGCAAGAAATTTTAGTCATTGCGCAAACCCTTCCTTTCTAACATCCTTCTAATTTTCTTTTTCGTACGAAAATCAATTACCCTTGCCGAGCTTTCCGATATATTGTATTTGATGGCTATCTCATAGAATGAATAGCCTTCAATACGCATAAGTACAATATTCTTTGTTCTCTTTTCTTGTTCATTTAAAAAGGTTATTATTTCGTTTGCAATAGTTTTGTTTATAAAAGATTTTTCGATATCTTCCCGTCCTTGCAAATATATTTCCGCCAAACCATCGAAACTGATAGTATCATTCTTTTTTCGTAAATGCTCATACCATTTATTCCTGGCAATGGAAAATAGCCAGGTCTTTATATCAGAATTTCCCTTAAAATTGGGTAAGGATTTGATTGCGGCTAAAAATGTTTCTGATACCAAATCCTCCGAAAGAGTGGGATTGTGTGTGAGGCTAACAAGATAAACAAACACATCTTGCCTGTATTTCTCGTAAATGAATTTTGCGGAAAACATAAAATCCCCCTTTCATAATATTAGTGTCTTAATTATTGATTTTGTTACAATGCCTAATAGATATTTTAAAAGGCTGTATACAAAGTGCAATTAATTTGCGGTAACAAGACAAATGTGAAATTAAGCATAAGATAAATTATGGTAGTTATATTATCAAAAATAATATATAATTTATAATTGCTTCCATGAAAAATGAATTAACATTGTTGTTTCTATAATCATATCATCCTTTCAGTTTCCATGTTTAATTTACCGGAATTATTTATTTCCCAAAAGTGATTTTAAATATTTTTTGGGATAGTGTAACCTTTTGCTATGTTTTTCCCTCTATATAAGTGAAGGAGGTGTTTTGATGGATGATAGCAAAATAATCGAACTTTACTTTGCTCGTGATGAAGCGGCAATCAAGGAAACTAAAATTGCTTACGGCAAAAAGCTTGATAATCTATCCTTTAGTATTTTAAGAAATATTGAAGATGCCGTGGAATGTGTAAATGATACTTATTTAAAAACATGGAATGCTATACCTCCCCAAAAACCGGCTTATTTTTATGCTTTTATCTCTAAAATATGTAGGCATCTATGCTTCGGAAAACTGGATTACAGGAATGCCAAGAAGCGAAAATTTGAAATAGTTACCCTTTCTGATGAACTGGCTAACTGTATCCCGGATAAGCTTATCCAAGCAGAGTTTGAAGATAAAGTGATTGGAGATGCCCTAGCAGTGTTTTTGAATACTTTATCTAAGGATCATAGAGTAATATTTATGCGCAGATATTGGTTTTGTGAGCCAATATCTGATGTAGCAAATCATCTCAAGGTATCGGAAAGTAAAGTCAAAACATCACTTCATCGAACACGAATAAAATTAAAAGCATACTTAGAAAGGGAGGGAATTTCTATATGAAGGGAAATGATTTATTAAAGGGCTTAACCTATGTAGATGATAGTTTAATAAGGGAAGCAGAAGAACATAAACCTAAAAAGTCACCAATTAGGTTTGTACTGCCTGTTGCTGCAAGCTTAGCAATAATTATTGCTGTCTTTTCGATCCGGTCGAACTATCCAAACCATTTGCCATTATCCCCCGAAAACAATATTCCACCTATTGTGGGTAACGAGGGCCCTCATTCCGGCAAGGACTATGAACTTTATTTTAATCATGCCGATAGCCAAACAGCGGCAGACATCTATATTGAGGGCCATTTTTGGGAAGAACTAACCCCTGCGCAAACAGAACGGGTTTTTCCGGGCATTGCCAAGAAATATCAAATAGACGGCACGGTTAACTATTCTTATAAATCAGGTTCCGCCTCGGTTTTCAATATCGATGCAAAACTTGATGTTGGTGGCAAGGATGTAAAAATTACTATTGCGTCGGGTGAAGTGATAAAATGCTATCTGATTAAGGGCAAGCCTGTCTTTTCAGAAATTGAAGGTGTGAACATTGAAGCCGGTATATTTACTACCGATAAAAACAGCAAAGGTCAGCGGAACCACATTTATTATGCGGATTTCAAAATAGATGATGTTGCCTATTATGTTGAGTATGTTGGTGATAAAGACGATAAAGAATTTTTCACCGGTATTATTGCTGATATAATTTTAGGTGGTAAAGCGGATTTATCGGTGCTTGAAAATCCTACCGTACCTGAACTTCGTAATGATAAGCTGACAGAAACCGGAGCCTATGCTGAAAAAGATTTTGGAACCTATTTGCCAAAGGTACCCGGCAGCTACCTCTTTAATGACGCGATCCGTTTTATTAATCAGGATAGTAATTTTTTACTATCAAGCTGGTCACAGGGATATGATGATATTCGTTTCACAATTTCAAAGCTAAAAGAACGGGATAAAAAAAGAATTATCTCGGCAAAAAACACAAATCTTTACGATATGTCACTTTATCCCATTCCGTGGAGTGAAAGTATGCCGAAGGATAAGGCCCATATTATAGAAAATCCCGTCTTTAAAATTGAAGACCTTACAGTTGATATTTTAAGAATGCGTGGTTATACTCGTAACGAACAAAGCGATCCAAGCAAAAACAGTGTAAATATGAGGTTTTCTGTACTTTACGATGATATTCTTGTAGAGGTTAACACCGAAGGTGTAGGTTTTGAATATCTGTTTGATGAATTATCAAGGATACCTCGAAACTAATTCTATGCCCGTTATAAATATGCACAATGAAAGGCTAGTAAAAAGGGCTGCTTTTTTCCCCCTTATATCTTCAAAACAAGATTTCTGACTGAACCTTGCCATAAACAAAAATAAGGGCTTTCAGAATTATATTCTTAACGTCTGAAACCCTTATTCTGTATATTTTCAGGCCTTTTACAATACCGACCTGCCATTTTCGGCAAACCCGGAAATGGCATCTCCCCATATATATTATTTTGGGTATATCCTTTTCATTGTTCTATTTTATCCTTTTCCTGGCCCTAAGCCTCGCAATATCTCCCCAATTATCAGCTGTAACTATTTCTATTCTGGACAAACTTTTTTTAATGCCCCTAACTTCTCCTTCAATGGTTACATGTCTGTCGGCATTGTTTGCCTCAACATCATCAAGCTTATCACTAATACTATCTACCTTGGTTTCTAAGGTATCAAACCGAGTGTTGGTTTCCTCCTTGAAACTATTTAACTCTGTTCTTAATTCTTGCATTTCACTCCTGTGTTCCGTTCTCAATTCTTGCATTTCACTCCTGAGTTCTGTTCTCAGTTCCTGCATTTCGCCCCTAAGTTCTGTTCTCAGTTCCTGCATTTCGCCCCTGAGTCCTATTCCTAGTTCCTGCATTTCGCTATGAATTTTTTCAATCATTTCAAATAGATTATCACTATTTTTCATTATTATGTGGCCCCCATTGCCTCATTTTTTCAATCCCATCTTTCCGCACCCAACACTTTATTCTATAAGTATATCATATCCGGGTTTGGTTTCCATCATTTTTTTCTTTCCATTGATGTGGGGACTTCAAAAATAATCGGAATTTTTGATAACAAAACAATAAATGGGGACGCTTTGTACATTTTTATGTTGAAAATTCTCAATGTTTTGTATATAATGTATCTACCGAAGGGGAGTAGCTTTAAATTGGTTAATCGTCAACACGGTTTACAGCCCGGTTAACCAACCTGAAATGGTAGCAAGACCTTTGATTATGTTGTTTTATACGTAATCAAAGGTCTTTTTGCATTATTTGGCATCAATAATTAAGATACTATATTACAAAAAAGGAAGAGGGTTACTTATGGATTGGTACAAAAAAGGTATAGAAGAAGCCCTTATAGCCCTAAATGTTGATCCCGGCGAGGGATTAAATGATAGGGAAGCTGAATTAAGACTGAATAAATACGGATCAAACGAACTTAAAGAAGAAAAAGGGACTACATTTCTATCTAAATTAGTTGCTCAATTTTCAGATTTTCTGGTACTTATATTGATTGGAGCTGCAATCGTTTCAATGGCGATGGGCGAGTCAAGGGATGCTATTGTCATATTGGTAGTAGTAGTTATAAATGCCTTATTGGGAATTTACCAGGAAGGAAAAGCCGAGAAGGCGTTGGATGCACTGAAAAAGATGACCTCACCCGATGCAAAGGTTATCAGGGCCGGAAAGACTGTTATAATACCTGCCCATACCTTGACTCCCGGGGATATTGTTTTATTGGACGCCGGCAATATAGTTCCTGCCGATTTAAGGCTTATAGAAAGTTCAAATCTTAGGATTGAAGAGGCCTCCCTCACCGGTGAATCAGTTCCCGTTGAAAAAAAAGCAAGTGAGGTGCACGAAGGTGAAGCCCCGTTAGGCGACAGGCACAATATGGCTTATATGAGCACCATCGTTACATCAGGTCGCGGCAAGGGAGTTGTAGTAGGCACGGGACATGACAGTGAAATAGGAAAAATCGCTACAATGATACAGAGCCTTGACGATGAAGCTACCCTGTTGCAAAGAAGACTGAATCAATTGGGGAAGATGTTGGGGACGGCAACTATCGGGATTTGCGCAATTGTATTTGGGATAGGTATTTTGCAAGGCAGGGAAATATTCGAGATGCTTATGATTGCCATAAGCCTGGCCGTGGCCGCTATACCGGAAGGGCTTCCGGCCATTGTAACTATTGTGTTGGCAATAGGAATGAACAGAATGGTAAAACGCCATGCAATAGTAAAAAAATTGCTTGCGGTTGAAACCCTGGGATGCACCACTGTAATATGTTCAGATAAAACCGGCACCCTGACACAGAACGAAATGACAGTTACAAAAATATATGTGAATAATAGGAAAATTGATATAACAGGCACCGGATATGAGCCGAAAGGTGAATTCAAAATAGATGAAAATGGGGTCTCCGAAGATTTATTTGATAATCTCAACACCTTGCTCTCTATAGGGATATTGGCCAACGATGCGAGGTTGGAAAAAATTGACGGGATGTACAAAATTATTGGTGATCCCACAGAGGGTGCATTAGTCACCCTGGCAGGCAAGGCTGATATAACCTGCGAAGATATAAATAAATTATTCCCGAGAATAGAAGAAATTCCATTCGATTCCGGCAGAAAAATGATGACAACATTTCATAAAAACTTTGTCCCGCAAAGGATTGTATCCTTTACAAAAGGAGCCCCCGATATTATTATAAGTAATTGCGGCTTTATCAAAGATGGGGATGAAATATTGCCATTTACCTATGATATGAAGAAAGAAGTTTTGGGAGTCAACAGTGGGTTTGCTAAGGATGCCCTGAGAGTATTGGCCTTTGCTTATAGAGAATATGAAGAGTTGCCTGACGATATTAACCCCGACAGCATAGAAACAAATATGATTTTTGTCGGACTTGCGGGTATGATAGACCCGCCGAGGCCGGAGGTAAAAGAGGCCATAAAGCTGTGCAAACAGGCAGGTATAAATACTGTCATGATAACCGGTGATTTCAGGGATACCGCTCTTGCAATTGCAAAGAGTTTGGGCATGGCGGAAACTGAAGATCAAACAATGACGGGTGCAGAAATAAATAATATATCCGATGAGGAGTTAAAAGAAGCAGTCAAAAGAATAAGAGTATTTGCCAGGGTTTCACCTGAGCATAAAGTGAGAATTGTTTCGGCATTAAAGACAAATGGGAATATTGCTGCAATGACAGGAGACGGTATAAATGATGCGCCGGCGCTGAAGAGATCCGATATTGGTGTCTCAATGGGTATTACAGGAACAGATGTCGCCAAAAAAACTGCGGATCTGATCCTTACAGATGATAATTTTGCCAGTATAGTTTCTGCAGTGGAAGAAGGCAGGGTCATTTTTGATAATGTCAGGAAATTTGTTTATTTCTTATTATCATGTAATATAGGGGAGATTTTTTTAGTATTTGTAAGTATACTTCTGAATCTGCCTGTACCGCTGATTCCGATACAGCTTCTTTGGTTAAACTTGGTGACCGATAGTTTTCCCGCTTTGGCCCTCGGGGTTGAAAAAGGTGACCCTAATATTATGAATCAGAAACCCCGAAATCCTGACGAACCGATACTCAATAGGAGGATGATAATCGGAATAGTATTACAGAGTATTGCTGTTGCAATTGCTTCGTTTTCGGCATATTGGTGGGGAATTAACAGATATGGGATGAATAATATACTTGAAGCAAGGACTATAGCATTTGCAACATTGATTTTGTCTGAATTATTGATGGTTTTTTCTACCAGATCATCGAGATACACAGCACTTGAAATCGGCATATTTTCAAATAAAAAATTAGTACAAGGAGTTTCGCTTTCGTTCTTATTGATGTTGGCAGTAATATACATTCCGTTTTTAAATCCGATATTCGGTACCTTTCCGTTAGGATTAAGCGAGTGGAAAATCATATTGCCTCTTGCATTTATTCCGTTGTTACCGGGTGAAATAACTAAACTATTTGCCGGACAAGTGTGGCATAAATAGGGACAAGCAGAATTATCGTCACCACCACCCCAACTGTTTTACTGTTTCTAATGCTTTCTGTTGTGACAGCATAATATTTTGCTGTAATAAAGTCCGGGTTCTGTCACATGAATTATCTGCAGACATAACTTCACCCCTTTCACTCTAGTATATTCAATACCCAATGATTATGCTTAGTTTTTAAAAAGTTTTTTCATGGGGTGATGTTGTTAATAGTACGGCAAACAAAACGTCCCGGGCCACACTTTATCTTTACTAAAGAGCACGGATATCATTCAATGATTTTTGAATGTCCCCAAGTATGAGTGTCTGCATACTTTCTTTATACCTTGAAAGATCGGCACGATGCAATGCATTTGAAATATCGTCTTTCAAATCCGGCTTATATTTTACAATAGAAGGCAAAACCTTGATACATTGCCTTGCAGTTATCGGCTTATCATCCATGATGTGTTTTAAATATTTATCAATTATTTCATCAATTTTATAATCAACATCCCACTTTGCATTAGCCGCAATAAGGACAATTCCCCTAGTTCTTATGTAAGAGTTTGTGTTGTCCGGCACCACACCCACCCCCATAAATTAAATCCCAACGTATAGATTAATAAATTTTCTCACAACTTTTTTTAGTCTTGCGTCCAGTTTAGACATAGCAAAATCGTATAGGCTTTGTGGTATAGCATAATATGCTTCGGCTATACTGCCGGTTATGGCTGCAATAGTATCACTGTCACCGCCTATGGATATGGCATTTTTAATAGCATCCTCAAAAGAATCGGACTCCAGAAAGGCTACTATGGCCTGAGGCACCGTATCTTGACAGGTTTCGTTAAATTTATATGTTGGTCTGATTTCACCCAGTGTAAAACCTAACTTATAATAGTTATCTTCTATGTATTCCCTGATTTCTTTCATGCTTTTCTTCTTCCCTGCCAGTAGTATAGCAGCTGCTGTGGCCTGGGCTCCCTTTATACCTTCAGGATGGTTATGGGTAACTTCGGCCGTATTTTTAGCTAACCTCAATACTTGATCCAAATCATTCGATATCCATGCCGCGGGTGAAACCCTCATGGCCGAGCCATTGCCAAAACTGTTGTATGGGGTATGGACATCATCCCAAAGCCAATTCTGAAATCTAAGACCGTATCCGGCCCGAGGATATTGCCTGCCCCAATCAACAATTTCTTTGGTCAGCCTGTTTTTCACATCTTCTTCATTATCAAGATCTGAATCCATCAAGGCTTGAGCAACGGCCACAGTAAGTACCGTATCGTCGGTAAAAAAACATCTTTCATTTATCAGTTCAAACTCTTTGGTTTTAATATTGTTGAATTCATAGATGGAACCAACAATATCCCCTATAATAGCTCCTAACATAACGGATACCTCCCACATGTTATCATGTTTTTTAAAAAACCCATTTTCACGTCCATTGCACGTTTTTCTTTTATTATACATGCTTTGCCAAAGCATTTCCATTATTATACTAAAAAGGGCTGGGTTTAGGCATCGTTTTTTGCCCTAAACCCGGCCCCCGACATTTTTTATTTGCAGTTTCTTTTCAGGTTTTACAGTTTCCCAATCCATAGCACCAACATTTTTACCATAACGATAAATTTTAGGCACATCCCAGCGTAATAAATTATCTCTTAGGGATTTTGTCATCCTTAGTTTCTAATTTTTTACCCTTCCATAAAAAATTTGGTGTTGACAAAACTGTCTAATGGCGATAGACTAAACATAGTCTAATAACATACAACTGGGGGTTTATTATATGGAACAATATAAACTTGGTGAAATGGAAGAACGGTTTGCCCAATTAATTTGGAAACATGAGCCTGTCGGTTCCCGGGCCCTTACAGAGTTATGTGCCGAGGCTTTCGATTGGAAACGCACCACTACCTATACAATGCTCAGGCGATTATGTGATCGGGGGCTATTTCAAAATACAAATGGCACAGTAACCGCATTGATGTCCGAAGCTGATTTTAGGGCCGGGCAGGGAGAAGAATTCTTAAATGAAACCTTTGAGGGCTCCTTGCCCCGATTCTTCGCTGCGTTTACACGCCGCAACAAGTTAAGCAAGAAAGAAATACAAGAGATACAGCGGCTGATTGATGAACATAAGGAGGGTTAGTAATGCTTGAAAAAATATTCCTACAGATTCTTAATATGAGCTTTACTGCCGGCTTTGTGATAATCCTTGTGCTGATAGCGAGGCTGTTTTTAAAAAAGGCACCTAAAATTTTATCTTATGCCCTTTGGGGTGTTATATTATTTCGCTTGATATGCCCTTTCAGTTTTGAAAGCATGTTCAGCCTTTTACCCATAAAATCAAACCCAATACCCCTGGATATTGTCTACGAGGCAATTCCGACTGTAGATACAGGCATCCCGGCCATCAATCACACTGTCAATCAATCTCTACCGGCTGCCACTCCGGCTTCCAGTATAAATCCTCTGCAAATTTGGACTTTTATTGGTTATACGGTTTGGCTTTTAGGTATGGCTATTTTACTGATTTATAGCATTGTTTCCCTTGTAAGACTACACGGGCGCCTGAAGGATGCCGTCCATGGGAAAGATAATATCTATCTTACAGAGCATTTAGATACCCCTTTTGTGATGGGTATTATCCATCCTAAAATTTATCTGCCCATATCCTTAAAGGGGGAGGAAAAGAGATATATTCTGCTCCATGAACAAATTCACATCAGACGGTTTGATCATATAGTAAAGATAATATCTTTCTTTGTATTGTGCTTGCACTGGTTCAATCCCCTGGTTTGGGTAGCATTTTTTATTAGCGGAAAGGACATGGAAATGTCCTG
>LSQX01156998.1_pt1 | contig 30374 bp, 24 predicted proteins | sample 654561 | NCBI WGS metagenome assembly LSQX01 (sample SAMN04489861, study PRJNA283612) | anaerobic digester metagenome | isolation source: 4 biogas reactors fed with cattle manure at either 37C or 55C with and... | place: Denmark: Kongens Lyngby | collected 2014 | reverse complement strand
CGTGCTTCCGCTGTGCGGGCAAGCGTCACATAGGCACCGGGCTCAGCAGATGTAGTGGCTACTAAATCAGTTCCTTCAGCACTTTTCTTTTTCTTCGCCATAGCGGATTTCCCTTCTAATTTTAAATATCATTATAACATATAACCGCCTGGCGGTAAATCCGCTCGGGCGGTTAATAAACTACTTATTTGCAATAATTTTTCATTTTTTGTTGATATAATGCCTTTTTCTTCGCTGTTGTACGGTACGATAATAATCAATTTGTTGTTATATACTGTGAAAGCTTTCCTGCTGTCGCTTCATCGGCAACAGCCCTGACACGAACGGAGCCATCAGGCAGGTATTCTGTATTCAACACTTCGCCTATGCGGTACAGCTTTGATAGTGATGACGCTGCCGACAGCGGGAATACAAAGGTGTATTCGTGTTTCAATGTGCGGATTATATTTTCAAGTTCCGCTATCATATCGTCTACGCCTTCCCCTGTTTTTACCGAGATATAAACCGTTTTTTTATCGGACGGAAGGTATGGCAGCGTATCCGCGCGAAGGTCACATTTATTGAATGCATAAAGCGTCGGCTTATCCTTTGCCCCAAGATCAAGGAGTAGCTTTTCCGTAACCTCAAGGTGCTCGCTGTACTCAGGGTCAGATGCATCGATGATTATCAAGAGCACATCAGCCATTACAGCCTCTTCAAGCGTCGAACGGAAAGCCGATATCAGATGGTGAGGCAGACGGCGTATAAAGCCGACGGTATCTGTCAACAGTATCTCAGTACCGGAGGGAAGCTTATATTTACGAGTTGTCGGGTCAAGAGTTGCAAAGAGCTTGTCTTCCGCAAGGATTCCCGCTCCGGTGAGCAGATTTAGAATCGTCGATTTGCCGGCGTTTGTGTAGCCGACAATCGACACACGTGTTATACGGCTTTCATCGCGTGCACGGCGCATCGTGGCACGTACGCGTGCAAGATCATCTATCTCACGCTGTAGTGCCGTTATTCTTTCACGGATACGGCGGCGTTCAATTTCAAGCTTCGTCTCACCTGGGCCTCTCGTGCCAATCGGATTGCCGCCAGTCGCGGCCTGACGCGACAGCTCCTTATTTTTGCCGACAAGACGCGGCGCCGTATAACGCAGCTGCGCAAGCTCAACCTGAAGCCTTCCTTCGCTTGTCACTGCGCGGCACGCGAATATATCGAGTATCAGCATGCTGCGGTCTATAACGCTCGCCACATCAAGCTTATCCTCAAGATTGCGTATTTGCGAAGGTGACAGCTCGTCGTCAACTACGACAAGCTCTATGTCGTTATCCTTGCATATACGCGCAAGCTCCTCCGTCTTACCGGAACCTATGAACGTGCGCACATCAGGCGCGCTTCTTGCTTGCATTATTCTTGCGACGACAACACCGCCAGCCGTATCTACAAGGTTTTCAAGCTCATCAAGCGAGCGTATGCAATCGTCTTCCGTGACATTAATACCGTCATATATACCGACAATAGCGACTTTTCGAAGGTTTTCTTCTTTTGGTATGTTTATTGAATTACTAAACTCCATATATAATCCTCTCAATGTCAAAATAAACATGCGTCAACAGCACATAAATGTGCGCATTTATGTGCAAACGCAAAAAAGCGGATGTCATGCGCTAAAAGAAACGCATGCAACACCCGCCTTACCGAAGAAACCACGGATATGCGAATTTAATAATGATGAAATATGAAGTGAGTTATTTACCGGTAGCCTGAAGACGCTTTTTAAATTTATCAACGCGTCCGCCCGTATCCACGAACTTCTGCTTGCCCGTGAAGAACGGATGGCATTTGGCACATATCTCAACACGCATATCGCCCTTGGTGGATCGTGTTACAATGGTTTCGCCACAAGCGCAACTTATGGTGCATTTTTTATATTCAGGATGGATTCCAGACTTCATTTTGCCCGCTCTTCCTTTCGCAATTATATAGTTATATACTGCATTTTTTCAAACACCATGGTATTATATCATACAAGATAAGCAATTGCAATATATTTATTTTTCTTTATTGATATTTTTAAGTTTTTTTCGCATTTTTCATCATAGACGGGCTGTCATATCGCTGCGCAGCCTTGATATTATCTTTTTTTCAAGGCGGGATATATATGATTGCGATATGCCAAGCATGTCGGCGACTTCCTTTTGTGTGCGCTCGCCGCCACCATTAAGCCCGAAACGAAGCGTTATGATTATCTGTTCGCGCTCAGAAAGCTTTGATACAGCCTCGCGCAACATCCTGTAATCCTCCTCATGCTCAAGCTTACGATACACTATATCTCCATCGCAGCCAAGCACATCGGACAGGAGAAGCTCGTTGCCATCCCAATCAACATTGAGAGGTTCGTCAATCGACACATCAGACCTTCGTCCGGAATTTTTTCTAATAAACATAAGTATTTCATTTTCGATACAGCGGGATGCGTATGTGGCAAGTTTAATATTTTTGTCCACGCGAAAAGTTTTGATTGCTTTAACAAGGCCAATCGTGCCTATGCTGATTAGATCCTCGATATCAGCGCCCGTATTTTCAAACTTTTTCGCAATATATACGACAAGCCTTAGATTGTGCTCAACAAGGACATTTGAAAGCTCATGTTCTACGCTGATACGCTCAAGAATACTTGCCTCCTCCTCCGGTGAAAGCGGAGGAGGCAGTGTATCAGCTCCATTTATATAATATACCTCACCGTTGCGAATAAAATTAGAGAGCCGAGTTAAAATTTCCTTTATCTTTATGAGTGCCACTGAAACTTTTTCTCTTATCTTCATGCTATTTCACTCCCCTCTCTAATATATTATTTATATAATGCGCCCTATATTAATGCCGCGGGTAAAACTGCGTCACATCCACCAAAGTCCTGCCGCTCGCCTGACAATGCAATAATAGCGTCTACTGTATGCCATCTGCTCCCGCGCCGTATTCGGATTTCATCCGGCACATAACCAAATAGAATTGTGCCACCTCCCGCTCCCCTCATCGGAAGGATTCGCACCCGCCCGATTCTGTCACTTGATATAGAGCTCATCGCCGCGGCATCGGGTGCGCCATATGCAAGCGCTTCAATCTCAGCCGGAATGACACCGCGAAGCCTGTCTGCGCGAACTATAATGGCAGGTCGTCCCGATATGGGCTCACATAAAAGGTTGCCGCTGTCAAGAAGCGCCATGAGGTGTTTTTTTCGCCTGCCATCCGTTATCTCAAGATTAACAGTGCGTACGCCTATCCAGCGGCGAAGTACACGGCAGCCAACGATAACTGCAGAAACTGCTGTCGCCGCAACAAGCAAAAGTATGAATGTACCTCCACCATCATCACCCGCATCCGCGCCATCAGTAACAGAATAACCTTCGCCAAGTGAATATACAGCCGTCATCATGCCGCCAAGAGCGCTGCCAACACAAAACAGCACGAGAGTAGCCGTTGCCAGACGTACGAACCCTGCATTTTTATAAGCAATAAAACACATCAGAGCCGACACGATGGCGCACATGATGAAGTAAATTACACCTCCGTCGCCGTATATGATTGCAAGAACCGAGAAAAGCGAACCTGTGGCAGCTGATGTGCACATGCGGGGTGTTGTCATACGAAGCGATAAGAGACGCCCTGTTATATAAAGCGAGATGAAGTCCATGCTAAAATTTACAGCGAATAATATATCAGCGTAGACTGTCAAAGTACGCCTCCCACAATCATTATGGCTTAAGTATAGCCCGCTACCTGAAGCGAAGTGCGTCAGAAATAGCGGGCTTCTATTGTATAATAAACGGTGATATGGCGTAAAAGTTGTCAGCCGGATAGTTCTGCGTCGGTTTTAATCCTTCGGGCTTCAACATAGTATCGCTTATCGTCAGCGCTGCCTATTGAAAATGCCTTGCGAGGTAGGGGGCCATACTTTATAACCGACGCAAAAAGCTCATTTTTCTTCATACCTGTAAATGAAAAGCCAACGGCATCACGCCGAGTCTCAGCCAGACGGTTTAAGTTTTCCATGCCATGTATATAATCAACAACAGGCTTTTTTCCGGGGGATGAATTAATATACTCATCAAGGAAAGCATCAAGCGTGCCAACAGTCAGCATGTGCGGGGCTGTTGTAAAGTATACTTCGCCTTTTGTGCCATATGACTTATAATAAATTACTTGATGATGCTCCGGTAGCGTTTCATTTCGTGAGTTTTCCTGCGCGTAAAGCGTCAGAGCAGAGATAAGGCGTCCGGGATCAACGCCTATAACAAGGCGATATATCGGCTCAAACTTAACTGACGTGTCATGAATATTGACAAGCTCGACCAAGGCACGGCGTGCCGGATGGTTCGCCGCTTCCTCTTTTGTTAATGACCTCTTAATCTCTTCCCAGTATGTTTTCGCTGCGGCAAGAGAATGGTTTCCGTCGCCGACGGCAAATATGAGAGGATCTTTATCACTTCCATACATATCACAAAGTCGATTTGGCTCAGCAAGTCCAGAAAGAGCTTTTCTCACACGCTCGCAGGCTTCAGAATCAAGCACCCATCCTGTAATATTCCCGCCGCCATAAAGCTCGCCGTCATAAACAGGCTTACCGCTTGGTTTTACCTGTTCAATGACTGTGCGGCCCGGGTCGTCAATCAACATCATAATATGCGGAAGCTCAAGCGGCGCGCCTTTCCTTATATGAACGCGAGGCGGGATCCGCTCAAGTACCGTTCCTTCTGTCGCACGTATAAGCGACTTTGATGTGGGCGTATAATCATATTCCTCAAGATCGACGGCCCCGACGATACCCGTGCGTACCGAACCATTTTTAAGCGTACGGCGGACATAAATCATTGTGTTTTTACAGCATTTAAGATAATTATACAGATAGTCCCGCATAGCGTCGTTTATCGACGCTATTTTCTTTGACGTAGCATCCGACAAAAACGCTTCAGGCAATATACAGCGGTAAGTTGACGGCACGTGACCGATGTGTGAGGCACATTCACGCCAATATTCAGGCTCCGATGTGTACTGGTCACAGGCTATAACAGCCCACTTGCTGATATCGGCTGCCTCTGGCGGCAAAAGTATGTCCGCCGCCTGAAAGCAGTCGTAAACCTTTTTCATTATCCCCATACGTGTATGTATCCCCCAAAAATGCTTTTGCTTTTTTCTTATTTTCTTAATCTAATAATATTTTCTTAATTAATCACTCGGACACACCGACGATTTCTACATCATAGTATGTTATTTTTTTACTATGAACGAATTATAACAGCATACACCCCCTGAGTCAAGCGCGATGATAAAAAAGTATTTGATAATCTGTATTTTCTATATAACTCTTTGTGTTAATTTAAATTAAACTGCGCCATTTTTCTGTCATATCACTTTTATTTTAACTGCGCTTTATTTTGTTTATTTTTCGCAACTGTTAAAGTTTGCATGCACTGAGTTAACAATTTATTAATAACAAAGCTTAAAATTTACAATTTGTTTATATAATAAGGTTCCTTACTATATTGCATTTGTTTTAATTTTGTATATAATATAAATAAACAGGTTCCTTATTATACGTTAAAGCTGTTTTATACTATGGAAAACTTTATCCGGAAATTTTACAAGCAAATAAAACCATACCCCACATAAAACAGAGCCACAAAACACTAACTGAAAGGATAACGACGTAATGACCGACCTTGAACTCATGAAACTATTTCGCAGGCTCGAATCGCAGACACGGCGCGGGCGTTTTCAATGGGGCATCAGCAATACAGCTAATCGTAAAAGCGCAGATGAGCAACATCAACGCACGATGCCGGGAAGCGATATAACTAGAAAAGACACACAAAATATGTCAGGTGATCAAGGGGGACATGATGGCAACAGGGCATCCGGTGAATCCGGAGCGCGTTATGCTGGCGAGGGTTCACAGCCGCCATTTACTCCTCCTTATACTCCGTTTGGAGGTATGCCGCATCACGGGCGCGGGCGCATAATAGCGCTGCTTTCGGAGCGTGGGTGCAGCGGGCATACGCAAAAGGAGCTTGCCGAGCTTCTTGGCGTGCGTCCACAATCGCTCTCCGAAGCTTTAATGCGCCTTGAAGAGGATGGGCTTGTCCGTCGCGAAAGGAATGAGGAAGATAAGCGCGAGCTGAGAATATTCCTCACGGAAGCAGGAAAAAGACTGTCTCTTGAAATTAACCGCGGACGTGAAAAGCGGGCAGCTGAATTCTTCTCCCCGCTTACAAATGAAGAAAAAGAAACGCTCGGCATCCTTTTGAAAAAGCTTGCCGACGCTCACACAGGTATTTAAAAACTTAAATTCCTCTATAAAAAAAGAAAGTTTACTGTTATATCAAAAACACACCGTATGTAAAAAAATACGGTAATACTGCGACAATTTTCAATCAATAATGCAACAATAACTTTTTAAGCAATTTATCATAAAAAGAAAGGACTGTGCGAGCACTAACTGCTTGCATATGGTGAATCTATGGGACCCGGCAGACCTATGACGAGACCTCACCCCGGAGGGGGAAATACAAATCAGGCCAACTCTCTAAAACCAGAAAAGCCAAAGAACATAAAGGAAATACCACGGTATCTTTGGGAGATCATATCGGGCTTTTTTTATAGATTATTTTATATTTTCAAGCTCGTTTGGGAAGCACGTCCTGCTCTTCTCTTTATAATGCTGTTCATGTCCATTTTTAACGGCGTAATGCCAGTGATCGGCGCTCGTATTTCTGCGGACTTATTGAACTCGCTTGCAAACCCAACAGGAACATTTACTAATAGAGAGTTTTCATCCATCGGTAAATTTATAATCCAGTTAACGAAAGCGACGGAAACGGGAAACAGCTGGCACATTATTATGGCGCTGCTTATTCTCCAGTTCTCGTATAACTTATTTAATGCGCTTGTTTCAAGCGTTTATAATATGTTTGTCAGCATTTCCGGCGAGATTGTGACCAACTACATAAAGGTCAAAATCATAACAAAGGCAAAGGAAGTAGACATTGCAAGCTTCGACTTGCCGGAATTCTATGAAAAGCTTGAAAACGCGAACCGCGAGGCTGGCATGAGACCTATTAACATCATGCGCTCGACGTTTTCACTTTTCAGCACGCTCATCAGCATGGTGAGCTTCATTGTAATCCTCATTACCGTCCGTTCATGGATGCCTCTTGTTGTCATCCTTCTGGCAATTCCGTCTGCCATAATCAACTTCACATACCGGCGCAAAACATTCTTCTATATGCGCCGCCGCAGCAAAGATCGCCGGCAAATGGACTATTACAGCAACTTGCTTGTCAATAAAGACATAGTAAAGGAAATCCGGCTCTTTGGGCTTTCCTCCACGTTCATAACGCGCTTTAAAAATATGTTTAAAATCTATTATGCCGGCATAAAGCGCTTGATAATTAATGAAAATATATGGCACATCACCCTGTCGGTTATTTCGGCAACTGTCAACTGCTTTTTATACCTTTTCCTTGCAAGAAAAGTTTTTGAGGGAGTATTCTTCATAGGAGATTACTCACTTTACACAAGTTCACTTTCGCATATATCAGGAAGTGTTTCTGCTATTATTGGTATAACATCGTCTATTTACGAAGGCTCACTCTTCATTGATAACATGATAGCCTTCATGTCCGTTAAGAAGAAGATTGTGCCTATCATTGACAAACCGCGTCATGTCAAGAGATACTGCGGACACACAATCGAATTTAAAAATGTCAGCTTTAGCTATCCCGGCACAGACCGCAAGGTTTTAAAAAATATTAACCTTAAGATAAACGCCGGCGATACATGTGTCCTCGTAGGATTAAACGGCGCTGGAAAGACAACGCTGATTAAATTACTAACGCGTCTATACGATCCGACTGAGGGCGTGATACTGCTTGATGGTCATGATATACGCGAATACGACGTCGATGAGCTTTACCAGATGTTTGGTATAATATTCCAAGACTTCGGTAAATATGCTGTATCAGTCAGCGAAAACATTGAGTTCGGCGACATACTCCATGAGCACGAAAATAAAGAGCAAGATATTGTCCGCGCTGCCCAGCAGTCAAGTGCCGATGTTTTTATAGAACAGCTTCCGAATAAATATGACACCCCTCTTATGCGCTATTTTGAGGAAAACGGAATTGAGCTTTCGATTGGCCAATGGCAAAAGCTATCGATTGCCCGCGCATTTTATTCAGACTCCGACTTTTTAATTCTTGACGAACCGACAGCTTCGCTTGACGCTATCGCCGAGCAGGAAATATTCAACCAGTTCGATAATCTTCGCAAAAACAAGACAACAATATTCGTTTCCCACCGTCTCTCAAGCGCTACTGTCGCATCAAAAATTGTCGTGCTTGAAAATGGCGAGATCATCGAGGAAGGCAACCACAGCCAGCTGATGAATCTCAAGGGACGTTATTACGAACTTTTCACAACACAAGCGAAGCGATACATGACAGAAGTCGATGAAAATGATGTCCTCGACGAAAACATGGCGGCTCATACCCGCGCGTTTGGCGCACAACATGGTGTATGCCCATGCCAGATGATGTCACAGCTCCGATAGGGGCAGGATTCCCCTTCACCGGCGGACCGTTTGGTCCGATGCCGGGCGGCATGCCTCCGAGCGGCGGTGGACGGCGCCGTCCACAAGGATATGATGATAGCTACAAGCCATCTGTATCAAATGTCGCACATCAAAAGATGCCTAATACTGAAGGCAGCACACCGACTGGCGCCGATTTCGATGGCATTTCCTCAAAATAAAATAAGTGTAAAAAACATAAGCATAGAGTATAATCATACATTCACGGGTTTTGCAAGAAACCCGTTTTTTTCTTGGTGATATAGTAAACGCTCCTTTAATATGTTGTACTCCAAAATATTATTAAATTAAGTAAAAAACCATTTTAGAGCTTCTATTGACAAAAAACGTGACTGTGAATATAATAATAAAAACAATTACAACATTATAAAAGTACAAGCAAATTTAAAGATTTACATGAAACGGGGACAAAACGTGGGCTCGGATAATATTATTAAAGTGGTTAAGTTTGGCGGAAGCTCTCTTGCTGATGTAAACCAATTTAAAAAGGTATATGATATTGTAAAATCTGACCCGAGCCGTCGATATGTTGTCGCATCTGCACCAGGCAAGCGCACGCCCGACGACAACAAGGTCACAGATATGTTTTATGCCTGCTATGACATGGCGTCAGCAGGACTCTCGATAGACTCGTTCTTCCGCGGCATAACAGAACGTTACGATACTATTATCGAGGGACTTGGAATAGACTGCGATCTATCAGAAGAATACGAAATAATAAAAAATATGCTAATACATAAAGCTGGCCGTGATTACGCAGCCAGCCGCGGCGAATATTTAAGCTCTATTATTCTGGCGAAATACCTCGGATATGACTTCATAAACGCCTCTGATGTGATTTTCTTCAATGAGAATGGTGTTTTTGACGCCGAGCGTACAAACGCCGCGCTTTCTTTCGCGCTAAAGATGCACGAATGCGCTGTTATCCCGGGTTTTTACGGCTCTATGCCAAATGACACGATAAAAACATTTCCCCGCGGTGGTTCCGATGTGACAGGCGCAATAGTTGCGCGCGCCGCAAACGCTGACATATACGAAAACTGGACGGATGTTTCAGGCTTCCTCATGGCCGACCCGCGAATTGTTAAAAATCCGCTCGGTATAAGAGTAATTACATACCGCGAGTTGCGAGAGCTCTCATACATGGGTGCCTCAGTCCTTCATGAGGACAGCATTTTTCCTGTCCGGCACGCTGGAATACTGATAAATATAAGAAACACAAACGACCCGACTAATCCGGGCACTATGATAGTTCCGAGCACAACGGATTATCCGTCACGCCATATCATAACCGGCATCGCCGGTAAAAAAGGTTTCTCTGTCATTCATATTGAAAAAGACAGGATGGCATATGAACGCGGGGTTATGCGGCGGGTACTTGAAATACTCGAGTGCAACGGCATAAATGTCGAACATGTGCCCTCCGGCATCGATGCAATGTCAGTTGTCGTTGCGACATCACAAATTGAGGATAAGCGAAACTATATTACTGATGTTATAAAACGCACCATTTCGCCTGATTATGTGGTAATTGAAGATAAGCTTGCTCTTATCGCTGTCGTCGGACGTGGTATGGTTCGCTCAAAAGGCGTCGCAGCGCGAATATTCCGCGCTGTTGCTGAAGCCAGAATCAATATACGCATGATAGATCAGGGATCGTGCGAGCTTAACATTATCATTGGCGTTGATGAGTCAGACTTTGAAGGTGCTTTGTGCGCTATATACAACGAATTTGTAAAATAATATTAGCTTTTCGTTTAGTGGTATTATTGACTTGCACATATTGTGCAGGTATAATCAAGTAAATACTTTGAAAGACTATGACGGAGACAATGACACTGTAAGCTCCGACACAGAGAGGGACACGACCTTCGCATTAGCTTTGTTGATGCTGTTACTTTGTTTTCGATGTTAGCATTGTTAATTTTGTTCACACAGGTCACACTGAGACGTCCTTCGGATCTTCTCTGTCAACTCACTCCCGAGTTCGTCCCCGAAACGTTTGCCATTTTTGGCACCGAGTAAGCGGATGCGGAAGCCAACCGTTACCTTATGGCCTGCACATCGGTTTTACTGCTATATAAAACCCGTGTGTGGAAAAGAGCATCCGTTTGCGCGGATGAATGCGGGTGGTACCGCGTAGAACAGCTTGTTCTTCGTCCCGGATCGTCAATTCTCGACGACCCGGGATTTTTTTATATATTTCTGCTTTAGAAACAATTTGTTTAAAATTTTATAATAACAAAAACAATTGGAGGTATACTTAGAATGGAGTTTCTCAATTACACGCTTGGAGATTGGATTGATAAAATTGCTGCTGAGTACCCAGATAATCTTGCCGTTGCTTATACAGACAAATATGACTACCGCCGCACATATAAAGAGTTTGTCGCGGAATGTGATAAAATAGCTCGCAGCTTTCTTGCCCTTGGTGTGAAGCGCGGAGACCACATCGCCATTTGGTCGACTAATACCCCGCAGTGGATTTTAACTCTTTTTGCAGCTGCAAAAATTGGTGCCGTGCTCGTCACGGTTAACACCGCTTATAAAATTCATGAGGCTGAATACTTATTAAAACAGTCAGACACAAACTTCCTCGTTACCTCTGAGGGATTTAAAGACAGCAATTATATTGATATACTGAACCGTCTGTGTCCCGAAATCTCAGAGCCGGGGTGCGACCGTGCAAACTTAAAGTGTGCACGCCTGCCCGAACTGCGTGCTATTATCACAATTGATGATATACAGCGCCCCGGTATGTTCAGATGGAGTGAGCTTTACGAGCTTACCGAATCTGTCACAGATGAAGAATACGAAGAGGCACGCAAGGGGATTTCGCCGCACGATGTTGTTAATATGCAGTACACATCTGGAACAACTGGCTTCCCGAAGGGCGTAATGCTGACGCACTATAATATTCTCAATAACGGAAAAACAATCGGCGACAGGATGAAATTCACGCCTGCCGACAAGCTCTGCATACCGGTACCCTTCTTCCACTGCTTTGGTCTTGTGCTTTCAATATTAGTATGCGTCACTCATGCAGCTGCTATGGTTCCACTTGATCACTATAATCCCGTCAAGGTAATGGAGGCTGTTGACCGTGAGCAGTGTACAGCTTTAAACGGTGTGCCGAAAATGTTTATAGGGCTGCTTGAGCTTCCAAACTTCAAGGATTACAAGCTCAATTTACGAACTGGAATAATGGCTGGTTCACCCTGCCCCATTAAGCTTATGCGTCAGGCTATTGACGAGCTTGGCATGCGCGAAATAACAATAGTCTATGGGCAAACGGAGGCATCACCCGGATGCACGCAAACTCTCGCAGATGACCCGATTGAAGTTCGCGTTAACACAGTCGGACGCGCCTTCCCCGGCGTGGAAATAAAAATAATTGACCCTGCAACCGGTGAAACGCTCAGGCCTAATCAAAATGGTGAGTTATGCGCACGCGGCTATAACATAATGAAGGGTTATTATAAGATGCCTGAGGCAACAGCTCAGGCAATAGATGCCGACGGTTGGCTTCATACCGGCGACATTGCGTGCGTTGACGAGAACGGGAACTATAAAATTACCGGCCGTATAAAGGATATGATAATCCGCGGCGGTGAAAACATTTTCCCGAAGGAAATCGAGGATTTCCTCTACACTCATCCGGCGGTCAGCGACGTTCAGGTTATCGGTGTTCCCGATCGCGATTATGGCGAAGAAATTATGGCGTGCATCATTCTTAAGGAAGGCGCTGTATGCACAGAGGACGAAATCAAAAAATACGTGGCTGATTCAATGGCGCGTCACAAGGTTCCGCGCTATGTATGGTTTATGGATGAGTTCCCAATAAACGCCGCAAACAAAATTCTCAAATACAAAATGCGCGAAATGGCCATAGAGCGTCTTTCACTCCAGGACGCCGCCTCAATCGAAACAGCTTAACTTTACATACTTTGCTTTAGCATGATATAATAAAACAAGAGAAGTTATTTCGGTTTTTAACATTTTTCTTCAACAGCATATACTAATAGACAGGACGGTGACACAGTATGATGAAGCTATCATTTTCAACATTAGGATGCCCGGATTGGACATTTCCTGAAATTTTCGCTGTCGCCTCCGACTTGCACTACGACGGTATAGAAATACGTGGCATCGCTGATGAGATTTACGCACCGCGTGTCACTGCCTTTAAAAAAGAAAACATACCGGCGCTGAAAGCTAAACTAAGTGACGCCGGTCTATCAATACCAATTTTAACATCAGGTGCATATCTTGTCGGCAGTGGTTCTAAGGCAGAGGCTGAGATAATGGACTATGTCACTCTTGCCCATGCGCTCGGAGTTCCATATGTGCGAGTTTTAGGAGAGATGACGCCGGAGCCGTCCGTGCCAGATGCCGACATTGATGAAATAAGGCGCCGGTATGAAGCTATCTGCCGCGCTGCCGAACCATACAGCGTCACGCCGCTCATCGAAACGAATGGGTGCCTTGCAAACAGCGCTACAATGCGCAAATTGATGGAAAATACTGACGCACAAAACAAAGGCGTTTTATGGGATCTGCATCATCCGGTTCGATTCTATGGCGAGAGTCCGCACAAAACAGCAGAAAACATCGGTCGCCATACAAAACACGTGCACATCAAGGATTCGGTAGTCGGTGACGATGGCAATATAAAGTATGTACTGACGGGATGCGGTTCCCTGCCCATCACCGAATGTATTAGCGAGCTTGATAAGCTCGGATACGACGGTTTTCTCTCGTATGAATGGGTTAAGCGCTGGTCGCGCGATCTTGCCGATCCGGCAATCGCTTTTTACCAATATGTTGAGTATATGAAAGGGATAATAAATAAATAATCCCCCGATGCTGTCAGTAAAAATATCACATCTGTTCATCAGCCGCAAAACGTTGTTTTGCGGCTTAAGAATAAAATAATAATAGAAGATAGAGAATTGTTTAACAGAATCAAAATACGAACATATACGATAAGCTCACCGCCTGCTGTTCGTGGGCTTTATGCCGCTCTTGTCACTGACATACATGAACGCGACCCAGGTGATATACTTTCCATTCTTCGCAGCGAGCAGTCGGATGTTATATTCGTTGCAGGCGACTTAATTGAAGCAAAAAGAGCTCTTTCTGTGCCACATTGGCGCACACCGAAAAGAGCGCTTGCATTTCTTTCGGGCGCGTCGGAGATTGCACCTGTATATTATTCACCCGGAAACCATGAAATATTTTTACCAGCCTCCGCAATAGACGACATCAGTAAAACAGGCGCTGTTTTCCTCGCTAACACCGATACCGTTGCTTCCATAAACGGACGGCATCTGCTTATTGGCGGGATTACGTCAAAACCGGACACCGCTTGGCTGTCGCAATTTGCCTCAAAATCCGGATATAAGATACTTTTGTGCCACCATCCTGAATATTATCCACGATATATTGCCGAAACGGGCATTGATCTTACGCTTTCAGGACACACTCACGGCGGACAGTGGCGGGTTTTCGGACGCGGGATTTATTCACCCGGTCAAGGACTTTTCCCGAAATATACGCGCGGCATATATGAAAACAGGCGTCTTGTCGTTTCAGCAGGAGCATCAAACCACGAACCGGTTCCGAGGATAAACAATCCGCTTGAGGTTGTTTTCATAAAATTCGGGTAAAACTAAAGTTTCAGGAAAGTGCAAAAATGAGTGAAACGATGTATTTAATAAAAAATGTTAAGCTTTATACCGGAGAATCTATTTACCCCGACGGTGCCGTTCTGACAGACGGGCCTTCCATTCTCTACGCCGGTGATGTTGCTAAATTAACAGCTCCGCCGCTTAAAGGCCGTAAAATTGAAGTCATCGACGGACGCGGAGGCATATGTATGCCGGGGCTTTGCAGCGCTCATTCGCACGTTGCGATGACAATTCTGCGCGGTGTTGGCGGGGGGTTACCGCTTAGTGAGTGGTTACAGCGGATATTTGCCATTGAAGCGCTTCTGACAGACGACGATATTTGCACGGGCGCGACGCTGGCAATAATGGAATACTTACGCTGCGGCGTTACGTGCTTTGCCGATATGTATATTCGCGCAGACGGTGTTCTTCGCGCCGCATGTGAAGCAAAAATCCGCGCAAACGCTTGTGTTGGCGCAACTTCAGTGTCCGACGTTGCCGAAAACGAAGCTCTTTTCCACGAATTTGACGGTGAGGGCGGGCTTCTTCGCGTTTATCTTGGCATACACTCGGAGTACGCAACAGACAAAAGCGTCGCCACCCTTGCCGCAGAGACCGCCCTAAAGCTTGGCACGGGTATGCATGTGCATGTAAGCGAAACGTCAGAGGAAGTTGACGCGTGCAGGAGGCGGCACGGCGGCAAATCGCCTGTCACATATTTGTGTGATTTAGGTATATTTGATATACCGACGATAGCAGCGCATTGCGTCCATGTTGACGAAGGTGATATGGAGACTCTTGCATCTCACAACGTCACAGTCGCTCACTGCCCTGCCAGCAACATGAAGCTATCAAGCGGTGCGGCACTTGTCGCTGAGATGCAGGAGCGTGGGGTAAAAGTAGCCATTGGCACCGACGGGCCGGCAAGCAACAACACCCTTGATATGTTCCGTGAGATGCGTCTTGCAGCGCTTCTATCAAGTCTTTCTACGAAAAACCCGGCATCTCTTTCCGCTGCGGACGCTATAACAATGGCAACCGTTGTCGGTGCTCAAGGTGCGGGATTTTCTGATGTCGGCATACTCCGCGCAGGTTATACCGCAGATCTTATCATCATCAACGGTGAGGCGCCTTTTATGGCTACAGAGCGTGACGTCGTAGAAGATATTGTCTATGTAGCGGCGGGCGGGGATGTGCAAATGACAATGGTGGGCGGACAAATTCTTTATCTAAATGGAAAATACACGACAATCGATACAGAGCGTGCCATATACGAGGCGCGTGCCGTAATGTCACGTCTTTCATAGAATCAATGTAAATACACAGTGATATTTTCAATTAAATTATTATTATAAGAAAGAGATTGACAGAAATATATCTTTTTGATATAATAACCGAGGGGAACCGGAATACCCGCTCCCCGCGCTCTTTTGCGAAGGGGGGGGAAACAGTAAAATGGCAGAAGTAAGAGTTAAAGAAAATGAAACTCTTGACAGCGCTCTTCGTCGTTTTAAGCGTCAGTGCGCAAGATCAGGCGTTCTGACCGAACTCCGTAAGAGAGAGCATTACGAGAAGCCAAGCGTCAAGAAGAAAAAGAAGAAGGCTGAAGCTTCACGCAAGCGCAAGTATAAATAATTGTGCTATAACAGCTGATTGCTATATTGGGCAGGTTTTACCCACTTTAATCATTACGCAATGTCTATTAAATTAAAACCGGCGTGACAAGTAATGTCACGCCGGTTTTTTGCTCACCATATCTGAATATGTATAAATAAGCAAAGTCCACCTGCCCTTCAGGTGGACTTTGCTCTCTTTATAGTTTATCCCTCACCGTTAAATATGAGTTATCCTGTTAAGAAACCGTATAAGTAATCCAGCCGTATGTTTCGTTTGCATCAACGCAGCCATAGAAGGTGAATGGGGATATTTTAACCTCTTGTACGGTAAACGTTACTATAGTATATGATTCACCTTCTTCAAGCTCACATAACAAGCCAAGGCGATCGGCATCCGTTTGATAAATACCGTAGTTGTTAAAGTACTGATAAGTAGCCGATCCGTCAAATGGTGTATCTTTATAATCTTCTCCGAAGCAAACAATATTGCAGTAGCTTGCAGCTCCGTTTTCATCCGTGTAAGTAGCTTTAAGTCCGTACATCTGGCTCAGTGACATATCAAAGGTAACTATGATTTTGTCGCCGACAGTCAGTGCATTGCTTCCTGTGCTTGTTCTAAAGTAAACACCATTAACGTTTTGTGCCGGTTCACCGACATCGAGCAGTTCATATTCTACCCACTTTTCATTTTCAGTGCCGCATTCCACACCATATAATTTCAGCTTACCACCAAAATCCTCTGGCAGGCTGGTGTAATAGATCCAAAGCTCAATTGCGTTAGCGTATTCCTCAGCCTTGACGGAGATGCCAATCTCCTTGCATCTGTCCTTATCGACACCAACCTCTGTAAATCCCTCTACCACAGAATTGCAGTACAAATTACCGGACTTTACATTGCCAGATTTGTCAACATATGATCCGCGAAGCGCAAACACCGGGTTCTCTTTTGTTATGTCAAACACTATGTACATGTCACTTTCGGAAAGATATTGAAAACCATCCGGTGCACCTGCATATACAGCCCCACTCGTTCCCACGGGTGTTACTTTTGAGAAATCATATTCTTCCTTTGGTTTCTCTTCGGTTGTATCTCCCTCTGTATCTTTTTCAGAAGCCTCTTCAGAGTCCCCCGTACCAGCACCGTCCGCATCACTTTCCGTTACGCTTTTTGTATCGTCATCTTTTCCCTTGCTGTCATCTTTACAGGAGGCAAATGAAAGTACCATTGACAGTATCAAGACAAATGCGATAATAATAGCAATGATTTTTTTCATATTGATATAGTCCCCTCCAAAATTTATTGATTATTAACCGCTCGGTGATTTATCGATAACATTATAATCCAATTAAACTAAATTTGCGCGATATTTTCGAGTAAGAATAAGACATATTTTTGTATTTAATGTTTTTATGACCAACTTGTAACTTTTAAAACAATATTATAACAACTCATAAATTGCTATCAGCTGCTTTTAATATAATAATTATAAAAAGACGTCAGTTTTATAGAATCTACCGGCAATTCTATTATGTCTTTGTTATACCTTAAAAAAAGTCCGGAACTCAAGTGTGCTTGAGTTCCGGACTTTTGTTCTCTGAGTGACTGGATTTGAACCAGCGGCCTCTACCACCCCAAGGTAGCGCGCTACCATCTGCGCCACACCCAGATATTTGCCGGGATTATCGCCCGGCAGATGATATTATACCACAATTACGGCGTGGTGTCAAGGGTTTTTGCGAATTTATGGCGGGTATGCGGCAAATTGCGGATTGTTATCCGACGGATTATGAATAATAGAATTAAGCCGATTTTGTCATTCGAGCTCAAAGTTTATATCAACGGGCATCGCACTTCCCTGCAGCTCAAACAAAACGGTACCGCCGATATCTTCCGAAATATATGACAAGTCTGAAGATTTAATTCTGCCATTTAATTTGAGGCGGATGTATGCCCTTATTCCTTCGGCTGCTCTGACCTTCAGGCTGATATGTTTTTCTGTTTTGTCGATCGACAGAATCCTTGCCGATGTTCCGACTACCGACACGCCTTCGGCAATTTCGTCAAGCTTTCCGAGGTCACACAGGAGCGTCATTTCACCCGGATTCAGTATCTTTTCGGTAATTATCTCAGTCGAGGGAGTATACATATCTGCAAAGAGTCCTTTTAATACCAAGGGCTCATGAGATTCGGCCTCGTCAAGACAGGCAGCGGCGATATATTTGCCCCTGACAGTCATCAGGTGATTTTTCGGCGATACATCATAGCCTCCGAGTATTGCGGCTTTTGTGAACAGGGATATATATTTATCCAGCAGATCTTCGTCGATACAGATTGCAGCCGGCAAAGCTTTAAGATAACCGAAACGTCCTTTCCCGCAGTCAACAGTATTTTTCTGAGCTGAAGCAAGACGCCGGTTAACTCCAAGTGTTTCAAAGAGATGTTCTGCGGGATTGTTATATTTTTTCTCCCCTTCATTCCACCATCCGCGGATCGAATTGAACGGATCGGAACCATCTCCGGCATAGATCAATATACCGCCTTCTTTGACCCAGGTGTCGAGAGAAGCGTTTATATCCGGGAAAGAAGGTTTGATAAACTCATAGCTTGCGACAATAATATCGTAATCGTCAAGATATCCGACATAGCGTCTGATATTTTCTGCTACGACAGGTCTTACTTCTATACCGCGTTTAATCAGCGGCATGGCAAGGCCGTAAAAGTCCGGGAAAGCATCGGACAGTCTGAATGCGGTCGTGACATTCTCTTCTTTATCCGTTATCTTTTCGTCGGCGGCTTTCATATCATCGGTATATGTGCGCTGCCACATAGCGCTGTCTGAAATAAGAACGCCGACTTTGGGTCTTCTTATTGTTTTGCGTTTCCTTGACTTGTTTTCCGATTCTTCGTTGACCGGCATATCTCCGAGAGTCTGAATCAGAGAGTTCAGCTGTGAAGCGTAATCCTCCGGTATCGGCTTAGCATCCGGCGAGCCTGAAGGATATTTTCCGTTGTAGACTCTGCGCGGCCACGGGGTTATTTCGTAGTCGTTAATAGACGGGTGCAGCAGCGAAGCAGTTACTGTTGAAAGATAATTGAATCTGTAATCATCCCAGTCGAAGCGGGGGTTGTCTTCAATCGGGTCATGGAGGAACCACATCCGCCTCGAAGTGCCGCGAACCAGCTCCTGCATGACTCCGTATTCAAGGTACGCAGTCTCAAAGGTTCTTTCTTTTAACACTCCTTTGTAAACATTTGGGGTTCTCGAGGTGCCGGTCCAGATCTGAGCGATATAGCCGTCGACAGAGGGGACATCGGTAAGTGAACCTTCCGGGCTGACAATACGCCAGGTCGTGTAATTGATCAGAGAGTGAGTAGGGACATAGAATCTCAAAACCTTGCCGTGTTTTGTAAGCGAGTATTCCTTTAGTGACTGAGATACGCGGCTGATTGCCCGACAGTACAGGAAGGATTTCAGCTGTGCGCAGCGATATGCCGCGTCGGCAGACTCGTGCGGCGGCTGCCACGGTTCGCGGTAATATAAGAGATATTCGCGCTTAAAAGCTTCGCTGTATCCTGCCCTGTCCCAGAATTCCGGTTCTTCTACATGGATCGCTTCAACGCCCGCATCTACAGCGGATTTCAGTTTTTCCGTAAGATAATCGGTGAAACTGACTGTCGGAACCATATACGGGACATCCTTGCCGTGGCTTATAACGCTGCCGTCGCGCTGTACCTGACCTTCATCAAGATGGCTTCGTCCGTCCCAGCGTCCGAACAGATAGTCCTGGTAGTGGCCCCAGGCAATTCCGGTCATGAGGTGAACGACATATCCTTGCTTTTTATATTCTTTTACCCGTTCCGGCATATCGTTGTCAATGCCGTATACCATTACAAAATCGCAGCCGAGGTCAATTCTGCCGCTGTACGGTGAACTTTCCTGATATCCGGTTTTTTCAAGTTTTCTGTCATGAATGAATGCCATAAAATCTCCTTAGTTTGTGGTGGAATATTAATGTTATTATATCATATTATTCATGTGTTTTCCATGTTATTATGTTTCGATAGTATTATTTATTATCGAAATGAGTTAATTTATATAAAAATCCGGACTGATCATAACAGCCCGGCGTTCTGGAGCGAATAATGGGAATCGAACCCACGCTATCAGCTTGGGAAGCTGAAGTTCTGCCATTAAACTATATTCGCGTCTGACGATATTATAACACATTTTATCGTAATTGTCAATAAAAATGTCGGTCAATTCCATATCGTCAATTAATAATTTTGTTTCCTTATGCAATCAGTTATTGCCGGTTTTCTTTGAATATTTTCTCCATCGTCCGCCAGCCGAGCACGGCGCATTTCACGCGTGCAGGCATATGAGCAATGTCGGCAAGCGCTTCGGCTTCTTCAAGGATTTCAAGCTCTTCGTCGCTTGCTTCTCCCTTTATCATCCGCATGAAAGCTTCGGTGATTCTTTCGGATTCTTCTCTGCTTTTGCCTATAACCAAATCCAGCATAATATCGCAGGAAGCCTGTGAAACCGCACAGCCGCTTCCGGAGAATACGGCATCCTCTATAATGCCGCTGTCGTCTACTTTGAATTGAAGCTTTATCTTGTCACCGCAGCTCGGGTTAACTCCGTCCATTTCATATGTCGGATTGCTGATTTCACCGTGGTGAGAGGGGTGAAGGTTATGTTCATTTATTATTTCACGGTAAATGTCTTTAGTTTCCATATCCCAGCCATGACCTCACTTTCTTTAAAGCTTCGAGGAATCTTTCAACTTCCGATTCGTCGTTGTAGAAATACATACTTGCCCTTGCGCTTGCCGGGATGCCGAGATGCTCATGAAGCGGCTGAGCGCAGTGCTGCCCTGCTCTGATGCAGATATTTTCTGTGTCGAGTATACTTGAAACATCATGCGGATGGCAGCCTTCGATGTTGAATGTTACTATTCCGCTGTGTGTTTCCGGTATTCTTGAGCCAAAGTATTTGGTAAAAGGAATTGTTTTGATTCCTTCGATCATAAGCCGACAGAGCTTTTCCTCGCGCTGTGATATAATATCAAACCCGATGTTTTCAACATAATCAATTGCTGCGGCAAGTCCTACGGCTCCTGCGGCGTTTACGGTTCCTGCTTCGAATTTTTCCGGTACGGGAGCAAAAACCGCATCATATCGTGAAACGGATTCTATCATCTCTCCGCCAAGCAGAAAAGGCGGCATTGATTCGAGCAGGCTTAATTTACCGTATAAAACTCCGATACCCATCGGTGCCATGACCTTATGACCGGAAAAGACAAAGAAATCTGCTCCGAGGGCTTTGACATCAACAGGTTTATGCGGCGCCGACTGAGCTCCGTCTACGACCATGACCGCCCCGACTTCGTGAGCTCGTTTTGATATTTTCTCAATCGGAAGACGAACGCCGAGAACATTTGAGATTTCGGCTGCGCTGACAAGTTTAGTGTTTGAAGGAATCTTATTGAGTATTTCTTCGTCGCTTATTTCTCCGTCCGAAGAGCATTCAATGAAAGTCAGCGACGCGCCGGTGACTCTTGAAACCATCTGCCAGGGCAGCAGGTTGCTGTGATGCTCAAGAATGGTAACGGTTATATTGTCGCCTTCTTTTATATTGCTGAGGCCCCAGCTGTGGGCGATGAGATTAATCGACTCGGTACTGTTTCTTGTAAAGATGATCTCTGAGGAGTCTTCGGCTCCTATGAATTCCGCAACTTTACTTCTTGCGTTTTCGTAAGCGGCTGTCGATTTAACGCTCCATTTATAAAGGCCGCGCAGTGGATTGGAGTTTATGGTGCGATAGAATTCACTTACCGCATTTATTACCTGTTTTGGACGCTGAGTGGTAGCCGCGTTGTCAAAATAGATATATTTATCATCATGGAGTATCTCAAAATCATTTTTGAAAATATTCGTCATTTTAAAACAGCCTTTAATTATATTCTGGCTTCAATATATTTCTCAACAGCCTTATAAATGTCTTTGTCCGGAATAGAACGGGCGACGGAACCGATATGTCCGTGTATAAGCAGCCGCCTGGCTTCTTCGGGTGTGAAGCCCCTCGACTCCATATACAGTGTCGTTTTGGGGTCTATTCGGCCGATTGAGGCACCGTGGCGCCCGTCTACATCTTCTTCTTCACAGAGGATCAGCGGGACTGATTTATTGAAAACGGAGTTTTCTTTTTCTGTAGCAAGCAGGACGTTTTCCTGCTCGTTGCCTCTTGCTCCCGAGGCGCCGCGCCGGAAATCAATGGTATCGCGAAGAGTTTTGCTTCCCCCGTCGAGCAGAACGCCGCGAACATTGAATTCGGATTCGGTGTTCCTTCCGCGATGGATGATGTTGTAATTGATATCTTCATCTTCACCGCTTCCGCGAAGATAAGCAAGCTCACTTTTGAAGCGTGAATTATCGCCGGTCATGTCAATACCGATACCGCAATAGATTTTTTCCGCACCCAACAGAACCGAATACAGTTCAAGCGAAGCCGAGTCCTGCAGATATGCGCCGAAATCGGTCATAAACTGCGCTTTATTATTAACTCTTGAAACTGAAATATTTATTTGGCTTCCGGAATTTAAAAAAATCCTTACCGAGAGGAAATCGGCTTTTTCCGCATCAATAACTATGTTTGCGGCACTTCCGGCACCGGATTTGATAAATAGTGAGCTTTCTCCGGAAACATTTATTTTTAATGGTTCGCTTAGATTTACTTCGGCGGGAATATCGATGATTACGATGTCAGCTCCGGAAGAAGCAAGATAATCATCGGCTTCTTTGCCCATTCCTGTAATAAACGCCTGTTCATTGTATATCGGAACCTTGCCTGAAACAAAGCTTTCACGTCTGACAGAACCGGACAGTGCTTCAAATTCGGAGAGAGCCGTTATAAAGTCAACGCTATCGGTTCTTATGCTTGCCGGCAAATCATACTCGATTGAATTTTCGGAGGTTTTTGATATATAAGCTTCAGAAGAGTTTATTTTCAGTCGGTTCCAGGTTAATACGGGAAGGTGATTGACTTTTATTATATTATTTGCCATTTATATTGCCTTTCAGCCTTCATCCATTTCAAGTTTGATTAAGTTGTTCATTTCTGCGGCATATTCGAGCGGAAGTTCCTTCGAAACCGGAGAAGCAAATCCGGAAACTATCATGGCGCGGGCGTCGGATTCTTTTATGCCGCGGCTCATCAGATAAAAAATGGTTTTATCGGAGATTCTGCCGATCGTCGCCTCGTGCCCGACATCACAATACGGAGTTCTTATATCCATGGCGGGTATCGTATCAGACCTCGAATCGGAATCGAGCATCAGCGAGGCACAGTTTACCGAGACTTTCGAGCCTACGGCGCTTTCGCGAATTTCAATCGAGCTTCGATAAGTGGATATTCCGCCGCTTTTGGAGATTGATTTTGAATCGATTATCGAAGAAGTGGATTTGCCGACATGAACCATCCGCGTTCCGGTGTCAAGGTTCTGACCCTGGCCGGCAAATGTGATGCCGGTGAACTCGGCTTTGGAGTTGTCCCCGCGGAGGATTGTCGTCGGGTAAAGATTTCCTACATGAGAGCCGAAAGAACCGGAAACCCATTCTATCGAAGCGCCTTCTTCAAGCAAAGCACGTTTGGTATTCAGGTTATACATATTTTTCGACCAGTTTTCTATAGTCGAATAGCGGAGATGCGAGTTTTTGCCGACATAGAGTTCAACCGCACCGGCGTGAAGGTTTGCCACATTATATTTCGGAGCCGAGCATCCTTCAATGAAATGCAGATCGGCATTTTCTCCCAAAATAATGAGTGTGTGTTCAAACTGCCCCGCTCCTTTTGCGTTGAGCCGGAAATAAGATTGCAGAGGAATCGAAACCTTTACATTATCCGGAACATAGACAAAAGATCCGCCGCTCCAGACTGCGCCGTGAAGTGCCGCGAATTTATGATCGGTCGGCGGGATGAGCTTCATGAAATACTCTTTTACCATATCGGCATATTCGCCTTTTAAAGAGCTTTCAAAGTCGGTGTAAATAACTCCCTGTTTCAGCACCTCATCTTTTACATTATGATAAACGAGCTCCGAGTCATACTGGGCACCTACACCGGCAAGTGCTTCTCTTTCCGCCTGGGGAATACCGAGTCTGTCGAAGGTATCCTTGATGTCCTGCGGGACCGACTCCCAGTCATCTTTCATATTTGTGTTAGGCCGGACATATGTTGCTATATGATTCATATCAAGGCCGTCGATTGAAGGTCCCCAGTTCGGAACAGGGATCTTATAATATAAATCCAGCGATTTCAGGCGGAATTCACGCATCCATTCGGGATCATTCTTATCCTCCGAAAGCTGTTGGACGATTTCGGGGGTTATACCTTCCTTGCTGCGGTAAAAATCCTTGTCGTCGTATTTAAAATCATATAAACTGCGGTCTATATCATCTATATTGAATTTGTTGTTCATTGATATTTTAGTTTTTAGTTTTGATTTAAAAATCTCTTGAAACCGTTTTGATTGATTTCCTCTACAAGCTCAGGCCCGCCGGTTGCAGCCATATGTCCGTTGATCATGATATGAGTGTAGTCTACTTTGAGTGAGGAAAGGATTCTGGTACTGTGAGTAATAATCAGCAAAGCGCCGTTCTGTCGTTTCTGATATTCAGCTATCCCGGCGGATACGGTTCTCACTGCATCGACATCAAGTCCGGAGTCGGTTTCGTCAAGAATAGCGAACTTCGGGTTGAGCATCAGAAGCTGCAGGATTTCGGATTTCTTTTTTTCTCCTCCGGAGAATCCCACATTTACATCTCTTTCGGCATACTTTTCATCCATTGAAAGGGCTTCCATGGTTTTTGCAAGTTCACGCTTATATTTGAAAATCGGTATACTCTTACCCGTCCTGCTTCGGATCGCTTCCTTGATGAAATCATTCAGCGTTATTCCCGGAACATCCACAGGAGACTGAAAAGACATGAACATCCCCATTTTTGCGCGCTTGTCGGCAGTTTCATGAGTGATATCATTGCCGTCAAAGATTATTTCTCCTTCGGTAACGACATATTCGGGGCTACCAATTAAAGTATATCCGAGGGTGGATTTCCCCGCGCCGTTAGGTCCTAAAAGCACATGAGTTTCCCCTTCGTTTATATCAAGGGAAAGGTCGTGGAGTATTTTGACCCCGGTTTCCCTCTCATTTTCGGTTTTTGTCTTTGAATCGATGGTATTTGATACTGCGCCGTGAATCGCAGCGGATACATTTATCTTATTTATTTTCAGCAGTTTGTTTGACATAGAACGAAGCCTTTCATTTTCTGTTTATCAGATATATATTATACCATAATTATAATAATTATAAAGCGCCAAATATGTGAATTTTTCGTCACTCATTGCGATTCTCTTATTTAACATAAAACCATCTGCCTATCAACATTGTATTTAGATACTATGACTACTATTTTGGTAAAGTATACGGATGGAAAAATATTTGCTTTTTGGCTTGACAAAACGGTTTGTACATGGTATAATTATAAAGTCGATTTTTAAGGGCGATTAGCTCAGTTGGTCAGAGCNNGTCCGGGGTTCGAGTCCCTGATCGCCCACCATCACTCGAGTTGCCGTTAATACACTTTTTATGTATTGACGGCTTTTGTTTTATATTAAAAATTGATTAAGTTTCCCTTTTATAAAAATAAATCGAAACTACCCCTGTTATTTTGATTTGTATCCGTATACTATACTTGACCTGATGAAGAATAACGAATATTTTGCTTTATATCATGAATACTTTGATTACTTAATAAACAGTTATTTCGAAAGCGGGCATTTTGAAAACCTGATTGCAGAAACGCTTGAAATGATTTCTTCTTATGTTGAGAAAGATCCCACAGCGTTTTGCTCATATGAGGATTTCCTCCTGGGTGCTGATACCATTAAAAACTTTTGTCTTTTGAGAGCCGAAAGCGTTCGCGGTCAGCTTGAGGGAACAATCCCTTCAACGATAGCTTCACAGAAGGCGGATAAAAGCAGTTTTGTCGATGCTTCATCCGTCTGGCTGCCGGATATGGGTGAGATTGCGGATCTTAAAAATAAATCTCCGCATAAAAGAAAATAATATAAAGACGACTTGTCAGCCTATCATATATAAAATCAGCAGCCGATGCATGCTGCTGATTTTGTATATTAGTACTTAATATATTTTGTATACTCATTGCAGAGAAGCCATATGGGCGGCTCATCCTCATCGACGGACGGGAAACGTCCGACAGGTTCGAGGAACCGGTTGTCAACATTGTCATCGTTGACTTTTGAAACCTCCCCTACCAAGACCATTCCACCTCCGCTCTCTCCCCAGAATTTATGATAAAGTCCCGCAACCATACAAATGCTTTCGCCGGGTTTCAAGACTATATTTTCACCGGGGGAAAAGATTTTCTCAACTCCGTCAATAGAAACTCTGACTGCGGTATCGGCAAGTCTGTCGTCTTCGGTTTTGTTATAAAGCTGAATAATTAGGCTGCCGCCGCCGCGGTTTATAATATCTTCGCATTTATGAAAATGATAATGCATCGGTGTCACCTGGTTTTCTCTGACAACCATAATCTTTTCCGCATATGGCTTGGGATACTTGGGATTTTTTAAACTTCCGTTTCTCAGTGTAACGAGTGTGAGTCCGATTCTACCGAAATCCCCGGATCCGAAGTCGGTAATGTCCCATCCCAACTCATTGTCAACGATTTCCGAACACTCTTTCCCTTTATTCCTCCAGTTGTCCGCTGACCATTCGGCAAACGGAGGAAGAGCGAAATTCATTGATTTAATAAAATTCAATGATTCCATGATAATGGAATTTATTTCCGATCTCTTCATTCTGATTTACCTCTTATGATGTTTCAAGATTCAATAACATACTTTATTACTATTGAAATACTTAATTAATTATAACATGGAATTACCGTCCGTTCAATGACGATTATATATACATATGTTTAACAATATCATATATTATAATATAGGTGATATATATTATGCTTAGAGTTGCACCATGTTGATTTTTTCGGTGTTTTAAGGTAGAATATACTTACCAAATTATGAGGTGAAAACATGAGAAAAATTATCGCATTAACTATTACCGCACTGTTGATTGCCTCTGTCATGGCTTTGGGTGTATTTGCTGCGGACTATACCGCTCCGTTTGCAACTTCCGCACCGACCATTGACGGAAATATCGATGATATCTGGAGTACTGCCGCGGAAATCGTTCCCGCTGAGTTCCATGATGATGACACCATGTGCACCGGCTATGTCAAAATTCTTTGGACACAGGATGCGCTTTATGTACTCGAAGTCATCAAAGACTCGACAATGCCTGATGCTGCCAACGGTACCGGCGCTGCCAACAGCGTTGACCTCTGGTTCTCTGAGAAGAATACTCAGACAGATACTTACGACACCGACGACGGCGACTATCACATCTGCATCAACTCCAACGGCGTCACCTGCACATATACCGGCAACCTTGCCGTGTATGATGTAATCGAGTATAAGACCAACCCCACAAGCGACGGTTATGTTACCGAAATCAAGATCCCGTTCATAACCATTGCTCCCGCTGCTCAGGGTCATGTAATCGGCTTCAATATAAGCCTGAACGATGACTTTGACAACGATGATTCTCGTGACTCTTATTCTACCTGGATGCCCCAGGAAGGCCAGGATGGTTATTATTGGTCTTCTACCTATCTGAACACTGTCGTTTTCGGCGATATTCCGACCGAAACCGAAACCCCCGCTGCCGTTGAAGAAGCTGCGGCTCCTGCCGAAGAAGCTCCCGCTGCGGAGGCTGCTCCCGAAGCGGCTGCAGTTCCGGAAGCTCCGGTCGCTGCCGCTCAGACAGGCGATGTTTCTGCTCTGATCGTTCTTGCAATTGTTGCAGCCGGCGCAGGCATTGTGATCTCTAAGAAAAACAAATAATCTTATCCGAGGATTCGGAAACAAAAACAGTCACCTTGTGTGGCTGTTTTGTTATTTTTTCTTATAATAAGAAGTTTGGGGGTTGGTTTGAATTATATTCTTTTCTCATCTGCATTGGGCTAATGCCATAATATTTTTTAAATTCACGCATGAAATGCGATCTGGACTGATAACCGCAGGATGAATATATTTCTTTTATCGGCAAAACAGTATGCTTAACGATATTTGAAGCGTGATCAAGTCTGAGGCTGCGAAGATATTCGGTGAACGTCACACCCATAACTTCGTGAAATTTCGTGCAGAAATACTGTTCCTGAGTATAGAACAGCGTAGCCACACTGCTCATCGTTATGTTTTCGCAAAAATGCATATTGATATAACGAATTGCATTTTGAATCGTGTGTGTTCGGTTGTCGCTTCTTCGGGAAGAAGCAAATGCTTTGAGATGTCGCGGATAAACATCTTTATTATGAATGTTATCGGAACGATTGCCGGCTTCAAAACAATAAACTATAAGTGAATTAAGCAAGCCTTTCAAGTAATCGGTTCTGTATTTATTATCGATTTCTTTTCCGCTTATCATTAAATCAATAAGATTGATCATATGCTTCATTTCTGTTTCGTTGAGCATATATGCATGATGCCGATCTTCAAGCAAACGGTCAAGTATTGAATCCGAAACTGCATAACTCTCAAAATGCAGATGATACAAACGGATCGGTTTTTTGACCAATACTTCATGAAAATCACGGAAATTAATGAAGATTATCAGCCCGGGAACAATGTTATATATACGGTCGTTTACCTGAAATGTTCCCTCTCCCGATACAAAAAGCTCTATTTCAAGGTTGTCGTGCCAGTTCATATTGTAGTTTTGGTCGATTTTTTTCTCGCAGACATATATTCCGGTATTGTCGGTATATTTGTTTGAGTCGTTTGATGCGGAAATATTCAGGTTTTCGTTGTTAAATCGATTGTTCGTATCAGACACGGTCAAGCTGCTTCCCTCCTATTTGTTTATTCTCGGCAGTTTATCTATTACTTTGATCATATAGACAATCACCGCTATGGTTATCATCAGAGCTGCAAGTGTAAGAACCTGCTGAGCATATATCGTAATACCGAATATTTTGTTTCCGTTGTTTTGTATTACCGAGAGTATCTTTCCTCCGATCAGCGAAGCTATGAATGACGAAACTCCCCCGGCAGCGTATTTAATACCGAATGCCTTGTGAATTTTATCCTTTTCGACATAATCATATATAATATTCATTACACCTGAGTTAATTCCCGCCATGCTTACGGCATAAACACAGTAGTAGACAGTAAACATTACGCGGCCGTTTGAAGGTACGGTAAATATATTGATAAAGAATGCAGCCAACGCTATTAAAAAACAGCGGATAAGCAGTTTTGACCAGGAACGTTTGTCTGCATATCTTCCGAAAGGTTTGGAAAACGCGACTCTTGAAACCGCATACAGTACGCTTAATATTGATACATATTTAAGTGAAAAGCCCAGCTCGTTAATTTTATAGACACCGTAAAACGGAATGCAGATTCCTACGCCGAAATTCCATATTATGTCAATCAGCATGAGCTTTCCGATTATTTTATCCGTAAAAGACTCTTTGATCGAGAGCCAAAGATTCACCTTGGTTTCTTTTGTATTGTCGTTTTTCGGATTTACGGAATCATTTGGATCTTTTATAAGCAGCATTACTGCAAGATGAACCAGTGATAATGTTAAAATCGTTATACCGCAGACAAAAAAACCTATATTATCTTCACCGGCTGCATGATAATAGTCAACCAACGCTCCCATAATGAATGTAAAAATCATACCCGATATAAGAGAGACGATTTCTTTCGTCGCGGTAAATGTTCCTCTTGAATTTCCCGGAACGAAAGACATCATGTAACTGTATTTAAAAGGAGATATAATATTTGAGATAATATTTCCGCCGAGAAACATAACCGCAAAGAGAAGAGTGGAAAGCCATTTCGGGCAGCCGAAGAGCGGGATCAGATAAAGTGAAACGAACATGAGCTGATTTGCAAGATGCATCCTCGTGATCCAGCGCTTGATCCCTGTCGATTTTTTATAAATAACCGAACTCAGCTGTGCAAGAAAAGATAGTGCTGCCAGCTGAGATATTATACCTGTAACCGCATCGGAAACGCCGTTTCGTGTAAGCAAGGTTGCGAAAAATGCATCGGTTACCATAAGATATATGAAATATTCCACTGCCGCCTCGATAATATATAACAGGCGGTTTTTCGCGGAAAAATCATTTTCAGGCACACTTAACATATTGTCATTCTCCGAATTAACTTTAAAAGTATTATAGAGCATAACAGTTAAAAAGTCAAGTGTAATGTTACAGCTAAAGAGGTGTATATATCTCATGTTTATGATTTACTATATCAAGCTACATAAATATGTACAGCGACTTAACTTAGATTTTACAATAGA
>LSQX01338957.1_pt1 | contig 30382 bp, 28 predicted proteins | sample 654561 | NCBI WGS metagenome assembly LSQX01 (sample SAMN04489861, study PRJNA283612) | anaerobic digester metagenome | isolation source: 4 biogas reactors fed with cattle manure at either 37C or 55C with and... | place: Denmark: Kongens Lyngby | collected 2014 | reverse complement strand
GAGAACAATAGATAGGGATATAAAAAAGCACTCCGCCGGGTGATCTTTAGAATGATACCGATTGTCCTGTTACCCAGGTTGCTAAGCAAAATCGGAGAGACTTTTAGTGTATACTTATGGGACAAGTCTTGGATCATCTCACCAAATCAAAGATCGGGACGATGTATTTTATTCTCTAAATAAGGAGGATCTCGTATGCCCGCTAAGGGATATATTGTTGTTAACGAATTGTTTTGTAAGGCTTGTGAGCTGTGTGTGACGGATTGTCCAACCCAGGTTTTGGCGCTGGATATGGATCGGCTGACGCCCTCGGGGTATCATCCTGCACACATGGTCAACCCTGAAGCCTGCACAGGTTGCGGTATCTGTGCAATCGTTTGCCCCGATGCAGCAATCACTGTTTATCGATACGAGAGACAGAAAGCAGGGGCATAAGATGGCAAAAGAATTAATCAAAGGAAATACGGCTGTTGCTGAAGCTGCTCTTCGTGCCGGCTTGGAAGCATATTTTGGATACCCGATTACACCTCAGACAGAATTGTTAGAGCATCTCTCAGCACGAATGCCTGAGCTGGGACGTCCCTTTGTGCAGGCAGAAAGTGAGCTGGGCGCGATTAATATGGTCTATGGCGCTGCCTGTACCGGTAAACGGGTGATGACCTCATCTTCGAGTCCGGGCGTTAGCTTGATGATGGAAGGGCTTTCTTATATTGCAGGAACGGAACTGCCCACAGTTCTGGTTGATGTGGTGCGCGGTGGGCCGGGTTTGGGCAATATCGCGCCTTCTCAGAGTGACTACAACCAGATTGTGCATGGCGGTGGGCATGGGGATTATCGCATGATCGTCCTGGCGCCTGCCAGTGTGCAGGAAGCAGTTGATCTGACTGTTCTGGCGTTCGATCTGGCTGAAAAATACCGCAGTATCGTGGTTGTTCTGATGGACGGCAGCATCGGTCAGATGATGGAACCGGCGGAACTTCCTCCCATGCAACCCCTCAGAACAGAAATTCCCGAATGGGCTGTTCGTGGCACTCAGGGCGGTGAAAAGCGGGTGCTCACGTCCATTAACCTGGACCCACCCGCTCAGGAAGCATTGAACCTCAGAACAATAAAACGCTGGAAGGAAATTGAACAGAACGAAGTTCGCTATAAGGGCTATTTCCTGGATGATGCGGAGTATGTCGTTGTGGGTTTTGGTACGGCTGGGAGGGTCGCTCTCTCAGCGGTGCGCGCAGCCCGCGAGAACGGGATCAAGGTTGGTTTGCTGCGTCCCATCACGGTGGCACCTTTCCCGAATGAGATTCTGGATACGTTGGCTGAAAAGGTTAAAGCTTTTTTGGTGGTCGAGATGAACTCGGGACAAATGCTTGAGGATGTTAAACTGGTCGTCTCGGGACGTAAACCGGTGGAATTTTACGGGCGAATGGGCGGTGTAGTGCCCTTCCCGGATGAAGTCCTCGAAGAGATTGAACTCCTGGCAGAAGGTTCCCTGACGACAGAAGGAGATCCAAGAGAGCGCTGGATAGCCAAATTAACAGAGAGAATCGGATAAAGGAGATGATGATGGTAATAACAGATCGTCCTGCTACCGTTTATTATGAACGTCCCGAAGCCCTTGAGCCCCGTGTGACCCATTATTGTCCCGGTTGTACGCATGGCGTTGCTCACCGCCTGGTCGCTGAGGTCCTTGAAGAGATGGGCGTGGTCGAAAACACAATTGGCGTTGCATCTGTGGGATGTTCGGTTTTTTCATACAACTATTTTGACATGGATTTCGTGGAGGCGGCACATGGGCGTGCGCCGGCAATGGCAACGGGCATCAAGCGCGTCTACCCTGACCGCATTGTCTTCACTTATCAGGGTGATGGGGATCTCGCGTCGATTGGGATGGGCGAGATCGTTCACGCCGCAGCCAGGGGAGAAAAGCTGACTGTGATCTTCATCAACAATACCAATTATGGCATGACGGGCGGGCAAATGGCGCCCACCACACTCCCCGGTCAGAAGACGACCTCTTCTCCGACAGGGCGCGATGTTGAACGTCAGGGCTTTCCCATTCGCATGGCGGAATTATTGGCAACCGTAGAAGGTGCGGCTTATATTGTTCGCCGGAGTTTGCATTCCTTCCGTGAGATTAGAAAGTCAAAACAAGCCATTCGAACAGCCTTTGAAGTTCAAAAACACAATTTGGGTTTTTCGCTGGTAGAACTGCTTTCGACCTGCCCAACCAACTGGAGGATAACGCCGGCGGATTCTCGGCAGTGGCTTGCTGATAATATGCTACCGGTGTTTCCACTGGGCGATTATAAAATTTCACCCGCAGTCGCGGATTTGAAGGTATAGGGAAGGATCAAAATGCAACAGGAAGTGATAATCGCAGGTTTTGGCGGACAGGGCGTTCTTTTCACCGGTCAGCTGATCTCTTTTGCAGCTATGGATGAAGGCAAGGAAGTGACCTGGATCCCCTCCTATGGCCCTGAGATGCGCGGCGGTACGGCGAATTGCACCGTGGTGGTCTCCGATGAAGAAATTGGTTCACCCCTTGTCAAGAACCCAACCGCTGTGATGGCGTTTAATTTGCCATCCCTCGAAAAATTTGAGCGGCTGGTTAAAAAAGACGGTCTTTTGGTGGTGAACAGTTCCATGGTCAACCGACCGGTGACCCGGAAAGATATCAAAGTTGTCAGTCTCCCAGCCAATGATATTGCTGAATCCCTGGGCAGCAAACGCTCTGTGAATATGGTGATGCTGGGTGCTTTGCTGGCAAACATGGACTTACTTTCCCTTGAGGTGATTGAGCAATCTCTTGAAACCCATTTACCGGAAAGGCACAAGCGCTTTCTTGAGGCGAATAAGGTTGCTCTTCGTAAGGGGGCTGAGTATCAGGCTGTTGTAATTCAATAAAGCATACAGATCAAAATAAAAATACGAGACCCCGGCGGTTTTTTAACCAACTTCCGGGGTTTTCTTTTCCACACAATCAAAAAATAAATGGTAAAATTGGCGGGATGAAAATTAACGGTGCACCAGTGATTGAGCTATGCTGAAGAAGATTCCAAATGATGAACGTTTGATTGTGGTCGCTGTGGTGAGCATCCTTGAGCTGAAGGTTTTAAATTTCAACCAGCGGATGGCGTCCCTTTCAACATTACGCAGCCAGAAAGGGATATGATCTTTAATGGTGATACGTCGATCCCTCTTTTATCTACTTCAAATTCCATCCCACTTCTGTGCCAAAACAAGAAGTAATTGTTGATAAAATTGAAAGCTGGGAATTCTGGCATGAATTGTTCTTTGGCAATTGAGTGCTATGAGACCAGCTTTTTTACATTAAAATCGATATAGGTTATTAAACATAAAGGAATTAATGAACGAGAATCAATATAACGCAGCTATAGAAAAAAACTATAAGTGGAATTTTTTCTGGATGACAGTAGACAACTCCATGTTTTTCTTCATTTTCATGGGCATGTCACCGTACACTATTTTGCCACTTTATGTTAACCACTTCACCAAATCCAGTATTCTGATCGGATTGATCCCCACAATTTACCTTGTCGGCTCAACCCTTCCTCAGTTATTTATGGCTAATTTCTTGCGGACAACAAAATTGCGCAAAAAATACATGATTATTGCAGCAGTTGTCCAACGATTTGGCATTTTGGGTTTGTTAATTCTGGCCGTTGTTCAACCTCGGCTTGGGCTTTCCCCTTCCTTAACCCTGACGCTGTTTTTCTTGTTGTTTGGGATACAGAACTTTTCCAGCGGTTTTTATGCCCCTGTTTGGATTGACTTTGTGGGAAAGAGCATTCCGAGAAATCGTGGCCTTTTATTCGGTATCTCCAACTTCATCGGTGGCTTGATGGGGCTTGGCATTGGCTGGCTGCTTTCATTTTTGCTCTCTAAATACAACATCGACCAGGCCATCCTGATGATCTTTGGAATGGCTTTTGCTGCCTCAATGATATCGCTAGTGGCGATCCTCTCCTGGCGGGAAGTGATTCCACCGGATTCCTATTTCACTGTCAATGGCAATAGCACAAGTTCATTCCGCGATGTTCTGACGGATAAAAATTTCGTCAACTTCCTGATTTGGCGTGCATTGATGGTGGTCCTTGAAATTGCCACACCTTTCTATTCGATATCTGCACTGAAATTGCCTGATGTCAGCCCTGCACAGGTGGGAATCTTCACTACAATTCTTTCGTTCTTCCAGGCTGTGATTAATCCTTTCTGGGGATGGCTCGGAGATCGTAAAGGATTCCTTAATGTGATTAAGATTTCCTGCTTGGCGGGTGTCATCGCAGCACTGCTGGGTATATTTTCTCCCAATTTGATCTCCTATTATTTGATTTATGTTTTCTTGGGACTGATGCTCAGTGGGATTTCAATCAGCAACTTTAACATCATTTACGATTTCAGTCCAAAGCAGTTGGTTTATATGTATCTTGCTGTCAGTCAAATTTCGTTAACGCCGCTATCAAGCGTAATCCCTTTGCTGGGAGGTCTGATTGCCGATAAGTTTGGCTTTATCACGAATTACTGGATTGCAGCCGGCGTAGGTGCATTCAGCCTTGCAGGAATGATCGCTTCAGTGAAAAATCCCTTTAAGAAAAAGGTCTCAGATTTAAACATGGGATTAGAATGAAAACCTTACTTTAGTTAGGTACCAACCTGTTTCGATATGGTTCTCTTTATCCAGGATTAAGGAGATCACTTTGCTCAAACAAGCAACGCTTAACCAACAAGTTTTATCCAATATTAATCATTGGGTGTAATAACTCTGTAATGATTATTTCTAATGTGGTTGAAAGGGCAGGCTTTGTAGCTTATAATCACCCGTATGTTTTTAATCGATCCAATGAACATCATGCTAAGCATCGGAGATGTTATATACTTCGGTCAGTAAAGCACAAATAAAAAGGATTGTTTTTTAAAATTAAATCCATTTTTCATCAATCAGATCAAAACACACGAAAGGCAAAATCATGAGAACTCTTTTAAAAAATGGTATTAGCTTTTCAACCAGCAATTTTGAGGTTGAACCGATCAATATATTGATTGATGGCTCTAATATTGAATCCGTCAGCACAGAAGAGATTCAGGTCGACCATGATGTCAACATTCACGATTTGAATGGAAATCTCATCATCCCAGGCCTTATTGACAGCCACACCCACTCCGCACAATCCTTTGGCAGTGGAATTTATGACAACATTCACCTGACCCAATGGTTATACACCCTGGGACAACTGTTTAAACTTTCTGAAGAAGAAACTTATTTAGCTGCCCAGCTCAGTAGTTTAGAAGCCATCCGATCAGGAACAACGACCCTGGCGGAAATGACGACAGCAGGCGCTCATGGAGAAGCTTGCATTCAGGCAATTGCAGATTCAGGCCTGAGAGCAGATGTCTGTATGGCTCTCGGAGATTTTCAAGAGGGAGATAACGATCCACCGGAGCTGAATGCTACTCAAACACTGGAGATAATGCACAATCTGTATAAAGATTGGCATGGTAAATATGACAATCGGATTACTGTTCGTGTCAGCCCGGTGGGGCTACCCGCCTGTACAGAAGAATTAATCCGTGGTTCACGTGCCCTTGCAGACGAATTGGGTGTTGGAATTCACACCCACTGTAGCGAAGGGGATATTGAGACAGAAAATGCTTACGAGCGGTTTAACATGAGCGAAGTTGAAGCATTAGAAAAATTTGGTTTGCTTGGTCCGGATTGTCAGCTTGTACATTGCATCTGGCTCACCGATCGCGATAAAGAAATCATTGCAGAATATGACTGCAGTGTTGTCACCTGTCCTTCAACCAACACAAAAATCACAGACGGTATGCCGCCAATGCCCCCCTTGTTTGACCTGAATGTCAACATTGCCATTGGTTGTGACGGCAAAGCCAGCAGTGGAACATTTGATATGCTGCAAGAAGCCCGTTTGGTCTCACTTTTGGGCAAAGTGAGCACCATGGATTCCGCCACATTCCCAGCAGAAGTAATTTACAACATGATGACAAAAAACGGCCGGCGAGCAATTGGCTTCGAGACAAAAGTTGGAGAGATTAAACCTGGCTATAAAGCGGACTTAACTGTGATTGAATATCCATTACCGCATCTTATTGATGAGCGTCGCTTGTTGTCGAACCTGATCTTCACCGCCACAGGAGGGGATGTGCTTTCAGTCATGGTTGATGGAGAGTTTCTTTTAAAGGATAGAAAATTTACAAAAATCGACGAAGAAGAAGTCTTGGCAAAAATTCTTGAGGCAATGCGAGCAGCCACACACATCGTCCCACCAAAGAACTGGCTCGTAAAATAATTTTTGTTATATAATAAGGTGCGTTTGATCTATGAAAGGAGGCCCCAAAACCAAAATCAGATGATGAAAATTCGTTGTTGATTTCGTTAAAAATATAAAATATTTTAAAAGGAGATAAAGGTGAAAAAACTCTATAAAGTTAGTTTTATTGTTTCAATTGTCTTGGTTCTGACCATGCTGTTTACTGCATGTGCCCCCGCAACCGAACCAGAAGCCCCCGCAACGGAACCAGAAGCTTCCGAAGCTGGAGAAGCCCCCTTTAAAGCGGCTATGTTAACTGACCTTGGTGGTCTGGCAGGCAGCGACGAGGTAAAAGGTTTCTCAGACCTTGGATGGGATGCTCTTCTTCAGGCACGCGATGACCTTGGTATAGAAGTTACTCTTCTTGAAGCCAAAGAATTGGCTGACCTTGAGCCCAACCTTAGGAAAATGGCTAGCGAAGGCTACCAATTTGTGGTTGGGGTCGGTTTCTTGTTTACCGACGCAATCGATGTGGTTGCTCCAGATTTCCCCGACACCCATTTCGCCATTGTTGACAGCGTTGTAGAACAACCAAACGTCGCCTCAATCGTATTTGGTGAAGAACAGGGTTCATTCCTGGTAGGCGCAATTGCTGCTGGCATGTCGGAAACGGGCGTCATCGGTTTTATTGGTGGCATGGAAAGCCCCTTAATTGAAAAATTCGAGGCAGGTTATGTGGCTGGCGCCCGAGCGATCAACCCTGACATTCGTGTCCTCACAAACTACGCTGGAAACTTCACTGATGTGGCAGCTGGTAAAGAAATTAGCCTGACCCAAAACAATCAGGGCGCTGATGTGATTTACTCCGCGGCAGGTTCAGTTGGTTTAGGTGCGATCCAGGCAGCTGAAGATCAGGGTTTCTGGGCAATTGGTGTTGATATTGATCAGGATGGCCTTGCCCCCGGACACGTGTTAACTTCAATGCTCAAGCATGTTGAGATTGCTCTCTACGATGTTTTGAAATCAGCATACGAGGGTAATTTTGAAGGTGGCATTCACCATTATGACCTGGCAGTTGGCGGCGTTGGATACAGCGACCTGACCTACACCCGCGACGCGATCCCCCAGGATCTGCTTGACCAGGTTGATGCACTTGCAGAACGTATTATTGCAGGTGAAATTGATGTCCCAACCTTGCGAGCTGATGCAGACGTGTTTGTTCTGCCTTAAACAGCCGATTCTTATTAATTTTAACTAAACAAGGTAGGTGGGAGAAGGCTTTCCCACCTACCTTCAATAAATAAGAATGGAGATATATTGATGTCTCAAATCTTAGACATGAGGGGTATCTATAAAAAGTTTGGTGATGTTATTGCCAACAACAATATCAACCTTTCAATTGAACGTGGCACTGTCCATTCTATCGTTGGAGAAAATGGCGCTGGCAAAACAACGCTGATGAATATTCTGTTTGGACTTTGCACAGAAGATTCAGGAGAGATCTTTTTTGAAGGTGAGAAAGTATCCATCAAAAATCCTTCAGACGCCATACAGCTTGGTATTGGAATGATCCATCAACATTTCAAACTCATCCCCGCCATGACGGTAGCAGAAAACGTGATGCTGGGAATGGAACCCAGAAAACATAAAATATTTCTTGATAAAAAAGAAATTATCAATCGCTCAAAAAGATTATCAGAAGAATACGGCCTGGCAATTGATCCCACAGCACTGGTGGCTGATATTTCTGTTGGCATCCGACAGCGCGTGGAAATATTAAAAGCCCTGTACCGGGATGTTAAGCTTCTGATCTTAGATGAGCCAACGGCGTTATTGACACCCCAAGAATCAGCAGACCTGTTCAAGATCATTCACCTGCTGAAGAGTAACGGTATAACGATTTTATTCATCTCGCACAAGCTAAAAGAGATCATGGAGATTTCTGACCGGATTACTGTCTTGAGAGATGGTCAATATGTTGAAACCTTTGAGAAGGCAGAAACCAACGAGATACAACTGGCACAATCGATGGTCGGCAGGGATGTATTATTAAAACCTGCAAAGCCGCCGAAGGATATTGGTGAACCAGTTTTATCAGTGATAAACCTCACCGCTTATGATTCTAATCAGAAAAAGGTGTTGGACAATTTGACTTTTGATATCCGCGCGGGTGAGATTCTTGGTATTGCTGGTATTGACGGTAACGGTCAGACCGAACTCGTTCAGGCGCTTATTGGTATTCAGAGCATTGCGACAGGTTCGATTGAATTAAATGGTCAGCAGATCGAGCACTTGTCCGTAAGAGAAATGCGCGGAGCAGGCATTGGCGTTATTCCGGAAGACCGCCTTGAGGAAGGCCTGGTCGTGGATTTTGATATTAAAGAAAACTCAATCCTTGGCATCCATAAAGGGGAACCTTTTGAAAAGAATGGTTTCATCAACTGGAAACGTGTCTCGGACAACACAAATCAACTGACCCAGCTGTACAATATCAAAACCCCCAGTATCAACCAACTGGCAAGACTGCTTTCAGGTGGCAATCAGCAAAAAGTGATTGTTGCAAGAGAAATATTCCACGCGCCTGAAATGATCATCGCAGCACAACCAACCCGGGGATTGGATATTGCAGCCACAGAATTTGTGCACGGTCAGCTGGTTGCAGAAAGAGACAAAGGAAAAGCCATTCTTCTGTTATCTCTTTCTCTGGACGAGATAATGCTGCTCTCTACCCGGATCGCTATTATCTACAAAGGTGAAATAGTCGACATTATTGATCGAGATAAAGCAAATATTGAAGATATCGGCTTGAAGATGCTTGGCGGAACCTACGAAAAACTTTCGATTTAATTAAGAAATGGAAAAAATATGACAAAAGTCCGTGCATTCCTCACTAAGTACGAAGCAATTTTCACCTCCATTATCGCAGTATTGCTTGCCTTTTTTGTCATTGGGCTGATATTGCTTTTCTCCGGAAGAAACCCTATCGAAGCTTTCTTCTATTTCTTTAAGGGTGCTTTTGGAACAACAACCAACTTTGCAGACACTTTGTCCCGCATCACCCCGCTGCTGATTTCAGCCATTGGCTTTTTGGTTGGTGCAAAATCTGGCGTGTTCAATGTCGGGATCGAAGGTCAGCTGCTGTTGGGATCTATGACAGCGGCGGTGCTTGGCTATACAATTAACCTTCCAAAGGTTATTCATCTACCCCTAATTTTGATTGCCGGCTCGTTAGCAGGTGGACTGTATGCTTTATTACCTGCCTGGATGAAAGTCTATCGAGGGGTGAATGAGATTTTAAGCACGATTATGTTTAATTATCCTGCTTCCTTTTTCACCGCCTATCTTGTCAACAAGGTTTTGCCCATTGAAGGTGTGGTTCCCGCCAGTCCCTTTATAAATGAAACAGCTCGATTGACGCGCTTGATCCCGGGAACACGCCTGCACACTGGAATATTTATTTCTTTGGCGCTTGTTGTCGTCATATATGTCCTTATTCAAAAGACATCCCTTGGGTATGAAATGCGTGCTGTTGGTCTGAACCAAAAAGCGGCGAGATTTCATGGCATCGAGGTGGAAAAGCGCATGATGCTTTCATTCTTTCTGAGTGGCGCATTGGCTGGTTTGGCGGGTGCGATTGAAATAGCGGGTGTTCATTATCGATACCTTGATCGGTTCTCTCCTGGATATGGTTTCGATTCAATCACTGTTGCGCTTGTTGGCCTGTTAAATCCATTTGGCGTAATGATTTCATCGACATTGTTTGGCGCCCTGAAAACTGGAATTCTTGATATGGCTGTTTATACAGAGATTCCCCGTCAGCTGGTGACCTTGATCAACGGTATTGTTGTCCTGTTTATTGCAGCAAACAGTTTGATCAAAACGAAGTTTCTCAGGTTGGTTGCGGGAAAAGAAGCCGAGTTTGATGACGCTGAAACGAATTATGTAGATGTTGATCCTCCAACTGTCGATGCTAAGGAGTAAATAAAGTGAATTTTATTGATATCATCAAATCCGTTTTTACCCTGGCCCTGTTAAATTCAATGATTCGGATCAGCTTATCGATCGTATATGCGGGTATGGGTGAAATGATTACCGAAAAATCGGGGGTTCTCAACATTGGCGTTGAAGGAGTCATGCTGTTTGGCGCTTTTTCAGCAGTGATTGGAACCTATTTTACTGGAAGTCCATGGATCGGTTTACTTCTTGCGGTTCTTGTTTCAATTTTGATTGGCTTAATTTTCTCTTACATTGCGATAACTTTAAAAAGCGAACAAGCCATTGTTGGGTTGGCGATCTATCTGTTGAGTGTTGGTATGACGGGCTACCTTTTGCAAGTCATCTTTTCTCATGGTGGCAACTCGCCCAGAGTAGAGACTTTGCCCAACATCACTTTTGGATTCTTACAGCATTTCCCTGCCTTAGCCAAGGTGTTTAACGGACACTCAGTGCTGATGATTCCAGCATTGTTATTACCAGTGATTTTGCACTTTTTCTTCCAAAACACACCCTGGGGAACCTGGATACGTGCAGCAGGAGAAAATCCGCATGCGCTGGCAGTGGTCGGCATCAATCCAATCAAAGTCCGTTATATTTCCACAATTGTCGGCTCTGCATTGACGGGCGTTGGCGGTGCTTATCTCGCTATTTCGCAAACCTCCCTTTTCTCCGAGAATATGGTGGCAGGCAGAGGATTTGTGGCTTTGGCTGCCTGTATTTTCGGCGGCGCCCGACCCTGGAGTGTCTTCGCGGCAACGATATTTTTCGGCTTTATGGATGCGCTACAAATTTCGTTACAAACAGTGATTCCTGACACAATCATCCCGCGATACCTCTTTATGGCTCTGCCTTATTTATTAACCCTTTTCATTTTGGCGGGTTTTGGTAGAAGAACAGGCGGTCCATCTAATATTGGACAACCTTATCATGAAGAAAGTCGCTGATCAGTCTGAGCATCAGATTATTCCTATGACTTTTTAAGTGCTCAATTGACTATGTTGGAGGCATAGATGAAAAAAGTATGGATTGACACTGACCCGGGCGTGGATGACACATTTGCAATATCCATGTTGTTTGAAGCGAAGGATCAGATTGATGTTATTGGTTTTTCAACAATATTTGGTAACGCAGATGTCGACCAAACGACGATAAACACGAAAGTCCTTTTGGAAGCAGCAGGGAAACAGAAATTGCCGGTTGCCAAGGGTGCTTATTACCCACTCTACGTTCCGTTGGATACATCGCCACACGTACACGGTGAGAATGGCATGGGCGATATGCCCCTGCCGGAACCGACAATGAAAGAATACGACGTTAGCGCACCACAGGCAATCATTGATGCCATCTACGCGGACCCCCACGAGGTCACTTTGTTATTAATTGGCCCGCTTACCAACGCTGCCATTGCGCTTTTACTCGAACCAAATATTGTCAATTATGTGAAGGATGTTGTTATTATGGGTGGCGCTGTTCGCTGCCCTGGAAATATCACACCTGTTGCCGAAGCAAACTTCTTCCACGATCCACATGCCGCCCAGATCGTTTTACGGGCGAATTGGCCCATCACACTGGTACCTTTGGATGTATGCGATGGTGGAATGGTCCCACAAGCTGCTTTAGAAAAAATCTGCAGTGCAGATAAACCCCTTGCACCATATATTGCAGGTAGTTTGCCATTTTTCCAGAAATTCCTGGAACAATATAACATCTTTGAAAAAGTAGATTTTCCCGATGCGCTGGCTGCTGCTTATCTGCTCGAGCCTGAAATTTTCACAGTCGAGCGCTCAAGGGTTTTCGTAGAGACAGAAGGCTCTTGTCAGGGACAGTCAGTTGAGGTGCCCAGAAGCCAATGGTATCAAGATGCCAGTGAAAAACGAACGTTTGATGCAGATCAATCAACTGGCTTGATGGATGTATTGTTTGGCGTGGATACTGACAAATTCAACGAGTTAATTCTTAACCTGTTGGTTTAAAAACCCAAATTTACAACCTTGTTTTTGATTGGGCGAGGTGGAAAAGATGTAACCAACCAGTATGGTTCACTACCCAACCAGCCCCCAGCATTTGAGGTGAACCAACGAGCGAAACTTGACAGACCCGCCGGAGGTAGGATATAATCGTGCCTGCAAAAATACTGTAGTTTAACCATCGGAATGTTTTTGGTTTCGCCTATCTATAACAATTAAAAAGCAGGTGTTTTAACGCCCCAATTATTTAACTAAAAAGGAGTAAAGCTATGAGTCATGAAGAACACCGTCAGCATCATATTGATATGATCACTGGAGAGGCAGCCCCCACGGTTTTAATACCTGGCGACCCTGGCCGTGTGAAAATCTTTGCAGAATTGATGGACGAAGCACACCAAGTTGCTCATAAACGTGAGTATTTAACCTACACTGGAACGAAAGATGGCGTAGCGATATCGTGCACCAGCACAGGCCTTGGCCCTTCACCAACCGCAATTGGCGTTGAAGAATTAATCCGAATTGGCGCTAAGAACATTATTCGGATTGGTACTTGTGGTGCAATCCAACCCTTTTTAAAACCAGGTGAAATGATCATCGCCACCGGAGCCATTCGCGGAGAACGAGCAAGCGAAGAATTTATTCCTATTGATTATCCAGCAATGGCAGACTACCGCATTGTGCGAGCGCTGATTGACGCATGTGAGCGCCTGGATGTTCCTTATCACAAAGGATTGGTCAGAACCCACGATGCCTTTTACTTAGAGTCTCCCTGGGCGTTTGGCGATTACAAAGCAAGACTTCAAAAATGGATTGACCTGGATGTGCTGGCAGTTGAGAACGAATCCTCAGCGATTTTTGTTATCGCAGGCATGCAGGGTGTACGAGCCGGGACTATTTTGTTAAGCGGCTATCCAATATTTGAAGAAAAAAATGGAGATCCCAACCTGGAAGAAAACATCAAGAAATTGGTCAGTGTGGGTATTGAAGCAGCGAAGATTTTGCATGAAAGAGGCCTTGATTAGGGGCAATAGGAGACGATAGCATGAAAAAACAACATCACATTCATTTATTACCAGGGGATGTAGGCGAAACTGTCTTCCTGCCGGGTGATGTCAGCCGGGCAAAAGTGATCGCAGATCATTTTGATTCAGCTGAACTGGTGGCAAGCAACAGACAATACAACACTTTTACAGGTATGTACCAGGGCGTTAAAGTCAGTGTGACATCGACCGGCATTGGCGGAGCAGCAGCAGCTATTGCAATTGAAGAGCTCGTCAAAGTTGGCGCGAAGAACTTTATCCGGATTGGAACCGGTGGAATGATTCAGACCTGGCTGCCGATTCCGGGTGTTCTGGTGATTACGGGAGCCATTCGAGGTGACGGATTGACCAGAGAATACTTCCCACCTGAATATCCTGCGATTGCTGACCTGGATATTGTTGAAGGTATGCTTGCAAGTGCCGATGAATTGGGGATTGAAGTTCACACCGGTTTGGAATGGTCGCACGATTCATTCTACGCTGGTTCTATCTATTCCACACTGGATATCCTGGAAATTGAAAAACCCTGGATTGACGCGGGCGCCTTGATTGTCTCACAGGAAGCATCGACTGTGTTTACTGTCGCAATGGCACGAAGATGTCGCGGCGGCGTGATTCTGGCTTCTGCTGGAACTCACCAGAATCCTGACATCTCCGCTACCGAGGAAGAAATGGTCACTGCAATTTCCAATGCAACGAAGATTGCTTTGGGTACTGCAGTTAAATTGCATGAACTCGACCACGGCAAATAACCATCCGCTACATTAAAAATGAGTGGTTCTTCTCAAGTGAGAAGAACCACTTTTTAGTTAATGAGTATAGAACAGCGATGCTTACGCATCATTTCACTCTATCTTCAGACATTTTAATCTGATCCGGGCAACATTCTTTTTGAGGCATCGCTCATAAGATTGTTTGTAAGACGATCGGTCTGCTGTTTGTGAACCCGATACCCGTTATAATGAACCTGGTCGTAATCGTGCCGTTCGGTGTAAAATGAAGACCGGTAAAATAATCGTCATTATTAAAGAATGGAAAACCTCATGAAATTTCGGATGTCATCTCCTGATCTGAACGATGCTGACCGCCAGGCGGTTTTGGACGTGTTGAATACGCCCAACCTGAGCATGGGGGCGCAGATTGAGGCTTTTGAGCGTTCTATTTGTGAAACAACAGGCGCTAAACATGCCATTGGCGTCAGCTCAGGAACAGCCGGGCTCCACCTGTGTGTTCGGGCTGCCGGGATTGGAGCAGGCGATATTGTGGTGACGACACCATTTTCATTTGTTGCCTCAACCAATGCTTTTTTGTTTGAAAAAGCGGTGCCCGCTTTTGTGGATGTGGATCCTGCCACGGGTAATATGGATGTGGATCAGCTGGAAAAAGCTGTTAAAGCGCTCTTCGAAGGTGGAGACAGGGCGTTGAAGTGGCTCCCGCGTCGCCTGCCGCCCGAGAACAGGGGCGCTCTCAAGAATGTGAAAGCGATTCTGCCGGTGGATGTGTTTGGACAGCCGGCAGATTATGACCGGATTAACACCATCGCGCGGCAGTATCATCTGACAGTGATCGAGGATTCCTGTGAAGCTTTGGGCGCTGAATACAAGGGGCGTCCGGCTGGGATGCTGGGCGATTATGGCGTGTTTGCGTTCTATCCCAATAAGCAAATCACAACAGGCGAGGGCGGTATGGTCGTCACCGATGATGACCGGGCGGCTGAACTTATGCGCGCCTTGCGCAACCAGGGACGCGCCCCCGGGGATACCTGGCTGCAGCACACCTACCTGGGTTACAACTACCGCCTGGATGAGATGAGCGCTGCATTAGGATGGTCGCAAATGTCCCGCCTTGATGAATTGTTGGACAAGCGCTCACAGGTTGCGAATTGGTATGCTGGGTACCTCTCAAAAATTGACGGGGTGACAGCGCCAGAATTGATTGAAAGCACCACGCGTGCCAGCTGGTTTGTTTACGTGATCAAGGTCGATAAATCCGTTGATCGTGACCGATTCGCATTGATTTTAGAAGAAAAAGGCGTGCCCGTTCGACCTTATTTTTCTCCCATTCATCTGCAACCCTTTATGCAAGAAATGTTTGGTTTCCAACCAGGAGATTACCCGATCACAGAAGACCTGGGGAATCGGAGTTTGGCGCTGCCTTTTTCAAGCATGATGACTGAAGAAGAAGTGAAAAGCGTGTGTGAACGGATTTCTGATGCTTTGATTGCATCAAAAAACCACGCCTGAGTTTCAGATTGCAGGCTCTCATGGAAAAAACCTTCTATCCCCAAAAGCGCACAGGCGCTCTTTTACAAGCCGGATTGATCTTGATCTTTGCCGGGGTGGGTGGTTATTTCTTCTATCGTGCAACTTTGGACCAGGAGGGGTTGGATTTCCTGCTCCACATGATGATCGCCCTGGTATTTTTTGCGCCACTCCCCCTGCTGTTTTACAGGTTATACAGTTTACTCACCTCAGTTTATGTTCTCAGACGTGATGGTCTCCTGATTCGATGGGGTTTACGTCGGGAAGATATTCCCCTGGATGCGATCGAGTGGATCCGTCCTGCGGCTGATCTTGGCTTTCGATTGCCCATGCCGTGGCTCCGCTGGCAGGGCGCCATTTTGGGCAGCCGCCGGGTCCCTGAACTGGGCCTTGTTGAATTTGTCGCTTCCGACGCTGCTCATATGCTGATGGTGGCAACACCGGAAAAGATTTATGTGATCTCGCCAGATGAACCACAGGCGTTCCTCTATTTTTTTCAGCACATCGCTGAACTGGGCAGCCTGATGCCCCTGCAGGCGCAGTCGATTTATCCCAAGGTCCTTCTGGGGCATGTATGGGAGGACAGCTGGGCTCGCAGGTTGATCCTGGTGAGTTTTGGGATTGGTTTGATCCTTCTGGCGGTGGTTGGGCTTTCCGTCCCGGGCTTGCGCTCGATCGAATGGCTGGGCGGTGTTGAGAGGGCGCCCGCCGAACGCTTGCTTCTGTTACCTGTGGTGAATGGGATGATCTGGCTGTTTAATTTAGCTGCAGGCATCTTTTTTTTCAGGCAGGGAAAGGACCTGAAAATCGCGGGGTATTTGATTTGGGGAACTTCAGGGTTGCTGGGGCTTATGCTCCTGGTGGGGGGTTTAATCCTGATGTTTTGACGCAAACTTGGTTGCGCATACCAGGGATAGCATACTTATGAGTGATATTTATTTATTGGTTATGAAACTGGCGATTGGTTTTTTGATCAGCGGGGCAATCGCCTATGGTGCTTATCGATTTCAGGCGCTTGACCGGAGCGGCGCCATTGCTGCCCTTGTACTGGGTACCTTCACAATTGGGTTTGGCGGTGGCGGTTGGGCTGTGGTCCTGCTCACATTTTTTATTTCAGCCAGCCTGCTTTCAATACTTTTTAGATCGCGCAAGGCAGGCGCCAAAAATGATTACGCCAAAGGTTCCCGCAGAGATGCGGGTCAGGTATTGGCAAACGGAGGCGTGGCTGGATTACTTGCGGTCTTTTATTTTATTTTAAATTGGGTTAACCCTGAAAGCAGCCTGCGACAAGTTTTATGGCTGGGCTTTGCCGCCAGCCTGGCAGGAGCTAGCGCAGATACATGGGCGACGGAACTGGGCATCCTCAACCCCCGCCTCCCTGTCATGATCACCAGTTTTAAAAAAGTGCCGGCAGGCACATCGGGCGCGATCAGCTTGGTGGGCTCTTTGGGCGCATTGGGCGGCGCGGCGCTGGTTGCGGGCGCGGCAGCGCTGATGGTTTCATTTGGTTGGATGCCTGAGGGCAGATTGCCGCTCGGGGTGCAGTTTTTGGTGATCACGATCGGGGGGACAGCAGGTGCCTTTGTCGATTCTCTGCTGGGCGGGACCCTTCAGGCAGTGTATTACTGCCCCCGCTGTAACAAGGAAACGGAAAGATATCCCGTGCATATCTGCGGGACGGCAACAACCCAAAAACGGGGATGGGCCTGGTTGGATAACGACCGGGACAATGCAATCTGCACAATCAGCGCGGGGTTGGTGGGGATGCTCCTGGGAAAGATTCTATAGGATTGTGAATTGTGTATGGGGGACAGATTGACAGGCCTGTATCATTTATTGGTGAAATTTAATAGCATAGCAACGCATTAAACCGCGTTGCTATGCCGTGATTAATTATTTTGCAACCAGCTCAGCAATTTTGACGAGCACCTCCACCGCCTTTACCATGGCAAAGGTCGGGATAAACTCATATTTTCCATGCCCGTAATGCCCACCGGTGAAGATGTTGGGTGTGGGCAATCCCATATAGGAAAGCCGGCTGCCGTCGGTGCCGCCCCGCACGGGGTCAATTTTAGGCGTGAGACCCACAGCCCTGACGGCTTCTATGGCGATCTCCATGATCTCAGGATGTTTTTCAACCTGCTCGCGCATGTTGTAATATTGATCGCTCACTTCGAGTTCGATGACCCTGTCACCATATTTCTGATTGATGAAATCAGCAGCCTTTTGGATAAGCAGTTTTTTATCCTCAAACCGCTCCCGGTTATGATCCCGGATGATGTATACCATCTTTGCCTCTTCGACCGTGCCGCCGAATTGGAAAAGGTGGAAAAAGCCCTCATATTTTTCAGTAAACTCAGGTCGTTCGAAAACGGGCAAAAGGTCATTAAATTCCATCCCAATCAGAAGCGCATTGCGCATTTTCAGCTTTGCATTTCCGGGGTGGACATTTCGTCCGTGGATGGTCACCTCCGCCCCGGCGGCATTAAAATTCTCATATTGGACTTCACCTACCTCGCCGCCATCCACGGTATAGGCAAAATCAGCGCCGAACTTCTGGACGTCGAAATAATCCACACCGCTTCCAACTTCTTCGTCGGGCGTGAATCCAATTTTAATCGTCCCGTGTTCAATTTCCGGGTGGTCAATCAGGTAGGCAACAGCCGTCATGATCTCGGCGATGCCAGCTTTGTCATCAGCGCCCAACAGCGTGGTCCCATCCGTTGTGATGATCGTTTTGCCAACATACTTCTTCAGGTCAGGGAATTCCTCCGGCGACATGAGAATACCCTTTTCTTCGTTCAGGACGACCGTGCCTCCGTCATAATTCTCAATGAATTGCGGGTTGACATCTTCACCCGAAAAATCGGGGCTGGTGTCCATATGCGCCAGAAAACCGACGACAGGGATATTTTCCTGATCGGTGTTGGCGGGCAGGGTGGCTGTGACATAACCATAGGAATCGGTGCTGGCATCTTCCAAACCCAACGCCTTAAGTTCTTTCTCGAGCAGCTTTGCCAGGACAAATTGTTTCTGTGTGCTGGGGTAGCTTGTTGATTTGTGAGCGGATTGGGTGTCAATTTTAATGTAACGGATAAAACGATCAATGACTGATTGCATAGAAACCTCGCTAAAATGATGTAAATGATGTGTCGTTCTTGCCTGTTTGACAATAAACAGATGGCGTAATTCGATTCAAAATCCAGAGGAATTGTATCACGTTCCATCCCGCTTAATTGTGCCGTGTAATTGCCTTTCACAGGTCTGATTAAATTACTTATAATTAATGCCCTGAGTGAATTAGCAAGCGATTTGACGAACTGGAGTGAATATGTGTTTTCGTGAGAAACAGCCTATGAGGATCATCATGTACGGGATAGTGGGCGTTTTGCTATTTCTGGCGTCCTGCACACCCTATCTGGCGCCAATGACTCCCACGCCGGGTGCCACGGCGTTCTTGACTGAACACATGACGTATGAGGTGGTGAAGATCTATCCCCATGATCCCCAGGCCTTTACGCAGGGATTGATCTTCCTGGATGGGTTCTTCTACGAAAGCACCGGGCTTTACGGGGAATCGTCACTCCGGAAAGTGCAAATTGAAACAGGGGAAGTGTTGCAGAGCGTTGAGCTCAGCCCAGCTTACTTTGGCGAGGGGTTGACCGATTGGGATGACAGCCTGGTGCTATTATCCTGGCGAGAGGGCACGGGATGGGTGTATGACCTGGCGGATTTCAGCTTGCGAGACCAATTCTCATACGCCACTGAGGGATGGGGGTTGACGCAGGATGGGGAGCGTTTGATCATGAGTGACGGCACAGCACATTTGTATTTCCTTGACCCGGCGACCTTCAAAATTCTGGATTCGGTCCTGGTCACGGATAATAGGGTTGCGGTTGAGAAGCTGAACGAACTTGAATTCATACGGGGGGAAGTTTTTGCCAACATCTGGCAGACGGATAGCATCATCCGAATTGACCCAAAAACGGGGGAGGTGCTTGGGTGGATTGATCTGAGCGGTATTTTACCGGTAGAAGAGCGTACAGCTCAAACGAATGTATTGAATGGGATTGCCTACGATGCGGTGTCGGACCGATTGTTCATTACCGGGAAGTTCTGGCCAAAATTATATGAGATTCGACTGGTGCCGATCGATCCAGAAGGATGATTCAAAGAAAATTAAAAGGCGGTTCGAATTAATATCCGAACCGCCTTGCGTGCGTTCAGTTGTGTTTACTTGTTCTTGGATTTGCCATCGATGATGTTTTGTTTTGGGGCGCCTTTGATCTCGATTCGACGAGGTTTGACCTCTTCCTTTTTGGGAAGGTGGATCTGAAGTACACCATTTTCAGTTTCCGCCTGGATGTTTTCCACGTCGACAGTACCGGGCATAGAGATCGTTCGGGAGAAGGTACCAAAACAACGTTCACGCAGATGATAGCGACCTTCTTTGCCTTCTTCCTTAAGCTCTTCGCTCATTTCACCTTTAATCGACAGGGTATTGTCAGTATAAGTGATTTCGATTTTTTCCGGGTCCATACCAGCCACGTCCGCCTTGACAATGAATTCGTCATCTTTTTCAAGAACATCCAGCGGCATGCGTAAGTTCATGCGCTCACCAAAAGCGACGTCGGAATCCTCATACATGCGATCGAACATGCGCTCCATTGCACGGCTCCAGGAAAGCATATCATGAACAGGGTTGCGTCGAATTAAATTTGCCATTTCTTCCTCCAGTTTTTCTTATGAGTTTACTTTCACCTTAAACTTAAACTTTTTATATATGAATTTCATCAATGGAATGTAAGCGAAATATAAAAACATTTTCACTGAAGGCTTTTTTCCGGCTTTGACGTGAGAATCCCCCTGTTAATCGGCTTATAACTTTTCGATCACCCAGAAGTGAGATAAACCCATGCGCTGCAGGGGTGTTTTTTCCAGTGCCTGCAGGAGACCCCTGAGGATCTTTCCCAGGGCGGGTTTGCTCGCAATGATATTATCGTAAGCGCCAAAGATCGTGGTTTTTTTGACGATCCTGACGGGCAGGCCGCCGAATAAATTCCTTAAGTCTTTGCGCGAATAAACATTGACATGGGGCGCCAGATTGTCGCGCCAGGTTCGGGGGAGATAATTGACCAGGGGGATATTGCCGAAGTGGTATTTGCCCCGCCAGTAAACCCCGTGGGTTTCGAAGGGATAGCCGCGGTTGGGACAAAACAGAACCAATCGTCCGCCTGGCTGTAAAACCCGAATCATTTCTCGAATTGAAACACGGTCACCCGCAACATGCTCCAGCACTTCGTGACTCAGGATTAAATCGAATGTCGCTGAAGGGAAGGGTAGCGCTTCTGCTGCGCCGTTAACCACCGGGTTGCCGGACAGTTTTGCGGTTTGCAGACGCTCCAGTTCAATATCAAGTCCAACAATTGCATGGACAATTTCCCCCAGATGATCGAGGTACATGCCCACCCCACACCCATTGACCAGCACCTTTCCGGAAATGCGGTTCTCGGCTGCATCAAGGATCATTTGCAGGCGGCGGCGTTGACCATCGCGCCAGACATAGGATGGTTCGCCGCGCAGGGCAGCCTTTTCCAAATTGGCTGGGAGTTTCACGGTTTTTCGACCTTTCCTGCTTGTTCGTTAGCGACGGAGGGAACCCAAACCATGATGGACGTTCCTTCGCCCGGCGCGCTTGAGATTTCCAGGTCACCCCCCACATTTCGGGCACGGGTCTGCATGTTGGAAACACCATGCCCCAGAGCCAGCTGAATCTGCTGCAGATCGAATCCCTGACCATCGTCATGGATTTCCATCAAAACGCGATCCTGCGTGGTCCACACCAGGATTTTAACGGATTTAGCCCGGGCATGTTTGGCGACATTTGCCAGGGCTTCCTGGCAGATATGGAACAGGGCAATAGCATGGGAATCTGGCAGGTTTTCCAGCCCTTCTTTCGGTCCGCTGAGCTTTGCCTCGATCAATGAATTAGCCCTGAATTCATTGACAAGACGCTGCAATCCGTCCATTAAATCCTCTTCAAAAAGTTGGCGAGGGCGCATGTCCATGATGAATGCGCGTAAATCGCGGATGGTGCTGTTGAGATCCTCGATGGACTGGTTGATCAGCTGGCGGGTCAGTTCGGGCTCTTCACCGAGCAGAAGCCTGGCGTGTTCGAGGGACAACCCAACCGCGTAAATGGATTGGATAATACCGTCATGCAGGTCCATCCCGATTCTTTCGCGCTCCTCAAGCACGGCTAATCTACGCCCCTGGATATTCAGGTTGACATTTTCGATGGAAACACCAATCCAGGATGCGATTGAGGATAATAATTGCTGATCCATCGGTTCCAGGAGCTTCTCTTGTGTGAGACCGATACACAAAACCCCCGAAATTTCACTGCGGCTAGCGAGCGGGAAACAGGCAATCTGATGGGTATTTTCTTCTAAAAGCGCTTCGTTTCGGAGGAAGGGATCATCGATGAAGGGAAGGTTTACCAGGATAGGTTTCCCACTTTTGGCGGTTTTTCCAATTAATCCCTCATTCAATGTGATGCGGTCCTGAGTCCAGATGGGTCGCGGCGATTTACCCTGGTGGAGGACTTTTTCGAAGATGTGGTGACTGTCATCACCGAGATAGACTTCACCGACATTTGCGGTGAAGTAAGCCATCACACGCTCCAGGGCAGTGTTGAGGAGTTGATCGACGTCGGAGGTTGAAGCCAGCGTGGACGCGAGGTTATTGATCAGCGCCAGATCCTCGTTGCGGCGTGTTAATGTACGATCTCTATGGTGTAATTTATCATAGGAACGGGCATTTGTGATGGCGACTGCTGCGTAGGCTGCCAGCATTTCGATGACGCGCTCATCGTTCTTGGTGAAAGGTTCGTTGTTGTCCTTGTCGGTCAGGTAAATCTGCCCCAGATGCTCATCGCCTGAACGAATGGGAACACTCAAAAGGGAGGTCATCACCGGATGGTTGTTTGGCAAACCTTCACTGAGCGGGTCTTTTTGGATGTAATCAATGCGGAGGGGCGCTTTTACCTCGGTGACTTCGCTGATCAGGCTGCGTCCCTGGGGTTGGTGCCCCGTCTTTTCGCGGTTATCGTGGTTGATCCCCACGGTGATAAAACGGGTCGTATGACCCATTTCATCTTCCACGCCGATTGCTCCAAAGGTCGCGCCAACCTGTTCGCAGGCAATGCGCACAATCCGCTCCAGCAGGGTATCGAAAGTGACATCCTGAACAAGCTCGAGGCTGGCGCGGTGTAATGCTGCCAGACGGTCTTCAAGTTGTTCATAGGATAATTTTGCTTCGTTTGTCATTGCGGAGTAATTTTACCCCAAAGGGAAGCGCTCTTTCCAGAGGGTGAAAAATTTTAACGGACCAACACCGAAGAAAAGGTCGCTTTTCATCAAGTGATTGTAAAATTGATAGCTTTTGGGAGGGAGTGTCCGGTATATTTTAACCGTCGCTTCTTAATTGGCTTAATTCCAAAAAGTTAAGTAAAAAGAAGGAACGGTTTGTTGTAAATGAAAATTATGGGAGATGATGCTGGATATGTCTAAAGATCCTGATCATGATGTGAAATTTTATAACTTGAATCCGAAGGCGCGTTTGGAACAATTGGAACAGGAGACCAGCCTTTCAAAGGAAGACCTGGCTGTTCTTTCCGGTGAAATGGGATTATCTGCCGATCAGGCAGACCATATGATTGAAAATGTGATTGGCACCTTCGGACTTCCTCTGGGGGTTGCCCGTTACTTCAGGGTGAACGGACGTGATGTTTCTGTTCCCATGGCTATTGAAGAGCCATCCGTGGTGGCAGGCGCATCGTTTATGGCAAAATTAGCCCTTCCAGCCGGCGGCTTTTTTGCAGAAAGCGACCCTCCCGAGATGATCGGGCAAATTCAGGTGCTGGATTTACCCGACCTCGCCCTGGCAAAGAAACAGCTGCTGGCTGAAAAAGACAATTTGCTCTCTGCAGTTGCAGAAGTGGACCCGGTTTTGATGAAATTGGGTGGCGGTCCCAGAGACCTTGAGGTTCGTGAGATTACAGAGTCTCCTGCTGGACCTTTCCTTGTGGTGCACCTGGTTTATGATGTGCGGGATGCGATGGGCGCAAATGCCGTCAATACGGCAGTTGAACGTTTGGCGCCCCGGGTGGAACGGATCACCGGGGGACGTGTTCTCCTGAAGATCTTAACGAATCTTGCAGACCGACGTTTGACAAGGGCACGTGTCACCATCCGAACAGAGGAACTGGCGTTCAATGATTTTTCCGGCGATGTTGTCCGGGATGGCATTATTGAAGCCTGGGCTTTCGCTGCCGCTGATCCTTATCGGGCGGCAACCCATAATAAGGGCATTATGAATGGGGTTGATGCCGTGGTGATTGCCACCGGGAATGACTGGCGTGCGATTGAAGCTGGCGCCCATGCCTTTGCGGCACGAGAAGGACGCTATCAAAGTCTGTCGACCTGGGGCAAGGATCAGGACGGCAACCTGGTCGGATCGCTTGAAATGCCCATGGCAGTGGGCATTGTGGGCGGCGCCACACAGGTGCATCCTGTTGCAAAGGCGAACTTGAAGTTAATGGGGGTTTCCAAAGCATCCGAACTGGCAGGGATCATCGTCTCTGTTGGACTGGCGCAAAACCTGGCTGCCCTGCGTGCCTTGGCGACGGAAGGAATCCAGCGCGGTCATATGGGTTTGCATGCCCGCCAGGTGGCAGTTGCGGCAGGCGCCCTGGGTGCTGAGATTGATCGGCTGGCTGACCGACTTGTGGCGGATCGGATTGTTCGGATTGACCATGCCAGGAAAGTATTAGAAGAATGGAGTAAGTCCAAAGATGAGTGAACATACACATGAGGTGTTGATGAATGTCCCCGCACGCCCGGTTGGGATTGTGGGTTATGGGGCGTATATTCCCCGCTATCGACTGCCCGGAACGGAAATCTCAAAGGTCTGGAAGGGGACGCCTTCTCCCGGACCCGTCAAAGAAAAAGCCGTGGCAGGTCTGGATGAGGATGTGATTACGATGTCGATTGAGGCAGCCCGGAATGCGCTGGCTCGAGCGGGAATCAGCCCGCACCTGCTGCGGGCGGTCTGGGTGGGGTCCGAATCGCATCCCTATTCTGTAAAACCATCCGGAACGATTGTGGCTGAAGCGATCGGGGCGCTCTCACACATCCAGGCAGGGGATTGGGAATTTGCCTGCAAAGCAGGGACAGAAGCCTTTGCAGCGGCTACGGGTTTGGTGGGGTCCCACATGGGTGATTATGCGCTGGCAATCGGGATGGATACCGCCCAGGGCAAGCCCGGCGACGACCTGGAATACACGGCGGCTTCCGGTGGTGCGGCGTTTGTTATCGGACCAGCCGAGAACTCCCTGGCGACGATCGATGCACATTATTCTTACGTGACGGACACGCCGGATTTTTGGCGACGCGCCGATCAAAAATATCCGGAACATGGGCAGCGCTTTACGGGTGAACCGGCTTATTTTCATCACATCGCCTCGGCTGCCAGGGCATTGATGGATGCGGCAGGTCTGAGACCGGAGGATTTCAGGTATGCTGTTTTTCATCAACCCAACGAAAAATTCCCGAATCGGGTCGCCAGGCAGCTCGGCTTTAAACCGGAACAGACCAAAACAGGTCTGCTCTCTCCGCTGATTGGCAACACCTATGCGGGTTCATCGCTGACCGGACTCACGGCTATTCTGGATGAGGCTTCTCCCGGTGACAGGATCCTGCTAACATCCTATGGTTCGGGTGCGGGATCCGATGCACTGATTTTCACTGTGCAGGAGGCCTTGCTCGAACGACGCGAAGCGGCGATCAGCACCCAGGCATACATTGACCGGCGCACTGAGATTGATTACGGCACTTATGTGCGCTACCGCACCAAGATCGCTTTGGGATAGGGTGAAACATGGAAAACAATCAATCAGATGTGGTCATTGCTGGAATCGGACAAACGCCTGTTGGGGAACGTTGGGACGTCTCTTTAAGAGAACTGGCTGCTGAGGCGATTCTGCCCGCTCTTAAGGATTCGGGCGGTCTGAAACCCGATGTGATCTATATTGGGAATATGCTGGCAGCATCCGCTTCGCGCCAGGCAAATTTGGGCGCTCTGCTGGCGGAGGATGTGGGCTTGAACGGCATTGAAGCCGTCACGGTAGAAGCAGCCGATGCTTCGGGCGGTGCAGCCTTGCGGATGGCGTATATGGCGATCGTGTCGGGCGCGGTGGATGTCGCCCTGGCGGTTGGCGTCGAGAAGTGTTCGGACGTTATCGGATCAAGATTTGAAACCCACCTCTCACAAATGCTGGATGCTGATTATGAGGCAGCTCAGGGGTTGACGCCGATCAGCCTTGCCAGCCTGCTTTTTAACCGCTATCTTTACGAAAATACCGCAGAGCACAGCCATTTTGGAGGGTTCCCCGAAGTCGCCCATGCGAATGCGGTTTCAAATGCCCATGCCATGTTTCGGTCACCTCTGAGCGGGGAGCATTATCAGGCGCAGGCGCAACAAAGTGAAAAAGCATTGACCATCTATGATCTCGCCCCCTTTGCCGACGGCGCTGCGGCAGTTCTGCTGACTCGTGAAGATAAACTCCCACGCGATTTCTCACATATTCCGGTGCGAGTGATTGGCTCCAGCCTGGTGGCGGATTCGCTTTCGATCCATGACCGGAACACACCCCTCGTTTGGGACGCCGCTCGAATTTCTATTGAAAGAGCATGTCGCAGTGCGGGGATCATGCCAAAGGACCTGGACTTTTTTGAATACCACGATGCGACATCCCTCCATGCAGCCATTTCCCTGGAAATGGCGGGCTTCGCGCCGATTGGGAAAGGATGGACCCTGGCACATTCGGAGATGATCGGCCTGCAAGGGCAAATCCCGGGGGCGACCTTTGGCGGACTGAAAGCGCGAGGCCACCCACTGGGGGCGACAGGGGTTTATCAGGCAGTTGAAGCGACGCTGCAAATTCGTGGCGAAGCCGGTAAAAATCAGGTTGCTGATGCGCGGGGGGGATTGATTCAGAGCCTGGGCGGAATGGCAGCCACTGCGGTTGCCCATGTGCTTTCATACTGATCAATCTGTTAAAGGAGATAAATAACATCTGGTCAGCAGGGGGTTGATTTAATTGCTGCGCGCCTCTCATTGGTGGTCACCGATGGGGATTGATGTTACAATCGAAACCTATAAATCATGGTAATTGAGGAGAGACCTTATGAAGGTGTTGATCACCGGCGGCGCTGGTTATATCGGCAGCACCATTTGCTCCGCCCTGGCAGATAAGGGGCACATCCCTGTCATTCTTGATTCGCTGGTTACGGGGCGGAAAGAATTTACCAGGGGACACCTGTTTTATCAGGGGGATATCGGTGACCAGGATGTGGTCAGGAAGGTGTTTGAGGACCATCCAGATATCTTTGCGACCATTCACTGTGCAGCCCTGATCGTGGTGCCGGAATCGGTTGAAAAACCCTACGAATATTATCGCGAAAATGTGGTCAAATCGATGACTTTCTTTTACCAACTGGCACAACTGAGCTACCCACGGGTCGTGTTCAGTTCTTCGGCGGCCATCTACGATGTGGTGCCGGGTTTCATGGTCACCGAGGAATCCCCGATCAAACCCGGCAGCCCCTACGCCCGCACCAAGTACATGATGGAAATGATCCTGCAAGACTTCACCCATGCCTATCAATTGCAGGGGATCGCACTTCGCTACTTCAATCCAATTGGCGCAGATCCACAAATGCGGTCGGGGATGCATATCAAGGAGCCGAGCCACATCCTTGGGAAGCTGGTGGAAACAGCGATGGGTGTCTCCCCGGTCTTTCAGATTACAGGCACAGACTGGCCCACCCGGGACGGTACGGGCATCCGGGATTACATCCATGTCTGGGATCTTGCCCTGGCGCATGTGAAGGCGATGGAACGCTTTGATGAGGTTCTGCGTGCTGCCGCAACGCCCGATTTTCCCTATGTTGCGATCAATCTGGGGACTGGCAAAGGCGTGACCGTGCGGGAGATGGTGGATGCGTTTGAAAAGGTTCACGGTGCAGCCATTCCAAAGGTGGAAAAACCGCCCCGCCCAGGGGATGTCGCCGGATCCTACGCGAATGCCAATAAAGCCCGCGATCTTTTGAATTGGGCGGCGGAGAAGCCGATTGAAGCAGGTATCCAGGATGCGCTTAAATGGGGTGAGGTTCGGGACCATATCCTTGGCTATGACGATCAGTGAGATTGTTGGGTATGATCATGGTTACAAGGATGTAAAAAACCAATAGAAAGCCGTTTATGATTTTTAATCTCACACTCCCCACGCTCATCACGAGGATCATCACGCTCTTGCTCGCGTTTACCTTTCATGAGTTTGCCCATGCCGCAGTCGCAGTGTCACTGGGTGACCCCACCCCGAAGATTCACGGTCGTTTGACGTTGAATCCACTGGCGCATCTGGACATGATGGGCACGCTCACCCTGCTGCTGGTGGGGTTTGGTTGGGCGAAGCCGGTGCCCGTTAACCCTTATGCCGTCCGTCAAAAGACACCCGCCGGGATGATGCTGGTTTCGCTGGCAGGACCGGCGACCAACCTGCTGCTGGCAGTGCTGGCTGCGCTCCCCTTGCGCTTTGGCTGGGTGCCATTGCGCCCTGCCGCCAGCATGTTTTTACCGTCACCGGGGAGTTTTCTGTTTGAATTCCTGACGATCAACCTGGCGCTGTTCTTTTTCAACCTGCTCCCCCTGGCGCCGCTGGATGGCGAAAAAGTGATCACCTATTTCTTGCCCGATCATTGGGCGGATGCATTTGAACGTATCCGTCCCTACAGCCCCTTTATCCTGTTGGCGATTGTATTTATCCTGCCGATGTTCGGGATTAACCTGCTTGATGTGATCATCTGGCGCCCCTTGCGAGGATTGACTTCCTTTTTGATTGGCAGATGATGGGCGTTGTGACCTGATGGCTTATTACTGCTACATGGTACGCTGTTCCAACGGCGCATTTTACACGGGTTGGACCACGGACCCCTTGCGCCGATTGAAGGAACATAATGCCGGGCGCGGGGCGCGTTATACAAGAATGAACGGGCCGGTTGCGCTGGTGTATGTGGAGGAAGTGCCGGATCACGGGACGGCTTTGAAGCGAGAGGTTGAGATCAAGAAGATGGGGCACGGGAGGAAAGCGGAACTGGCGAAGGCAAATGATTTGCCCGCGAAATTTTGCCAACAGGGTTCGGGGGAGGAAGGTTAGGGGAGGTTAGAGGAATTTGCTGGTGAGGACACCAGCAGGAACAGAACAAAAGGACACCAACGGGGGCTTGGTAGGGACGGGGGGGACATCTGCTGGTGAGACACCAGCAGGAACAGAAAAAGAGGACACCAGCAGAAACGGGGGGATAGCAGCAGGAACAGAGTTTCTTATTTCAAACGTGAAGCGGTATACAACAAAAGGACAACACCCAATACGGAAACCACCACCAATCCAATCCCGACCCACAGGGTATCTCCGCTGAAGATATTGGCGAGGAAGGATGTTTTCGTCTTTTCTGCGACAGTTGGGGTTGGCTCAAATGGGACGGGCGAGGGCTGTTCCTGGATCGGGGTCGCTGAGGGTCGCAGAGTTGGCGCCAGGGTGGGCGGTGGGCTGATTTGCTCGATTTCTTCAACCTGAATGCTGGCGGGAACAATGATTAATTCCTGGTTGATTTGAATGGGCGTTTCTTCTGTTAAATTGTTTTGAGACATTAAATCAGCAAAGGGGATGTCGTAAGCATCCGCGATTGTCCACAGAGATTGTCCGAACTGGACAATGTGAAACACACTGCCATCCGGGTTGGGTGTGGCGACGGTTACAGGTTGGATCAGCGGTGGTGGGGTGTCTGTGGGACCGCTGGGGGTGCTGGTTGATTCGACCTGGGCTGCAGCAGGTTGCGGGATTGCACTGCTGTTGACATGCCCAAAATCAACCACGTAAACTGTCATCCCGGAGGCGTCGAGCGCGACGCCCGCGCCAAATTCATTATGGAAGGTGGTCAGCATATTGTTCATATGGGCGGAGTCGTTCCAGCTGACATAAACACAATCCTGTGCGGTCAATCCATGACCGCGCGCCCAGTTTTCTGTGACCCACACCCGGGCGCCCTCACCATAGCCGGCAGCGACTGCCCGGTCATAGGAGCTGTTTCCGCCTTCTCCCGTGTGCCCGCCCGGATTGCCAGCGGCGATCCAATTCGCATGGTACTGAGCGGCTTGCATCAAGTAAGCGTTAACTGCTAGCGGCGCCAGCCCATTGGCTGCCCGCAGGTTATTGATCGCCTGATGCATTGCATCCGGTGTGCCTGCCTGTGCCTGGGCGCGCCATGACGGCAGCAGGGCAAGGGCGAGGATTAACCCGAAGCCAATCACCCCTGATAAGCGATGCCATGTGTTTTTGTCCATTTTGTTGCTAAAAACTGATATGTAGCAGAAAGTACGACAGTTGTTTCGCCATTGATTTTATCTTAATCGCGAGGATCTTACGAGTTCCACGCCAATCCCGATCAGACTGATAACGACCAATCCGACCCCTATCCACAGGGGGTTGGCATTGAATATTGATTTCCAAAGGGTGTTTTCCGGGGATGGCGCCTGTTGGGTTGGCGTCACACCCATACGGGTGGGCATGGGCGATGGGATTCTGGTCGGCGTTCGAGAAGGTCGGGGTGTGGATGTGTTGTTGACTTCCTTCGTGTTTGATATAGGTTCAGTTTCATGAACCTTGATCGTGGCAGGAATAATCAGCAGTTCCTGGTTGGGGAATA
>LSQX01195169.1_pt1 | contig 30382 bp, 21 predicted proteins | sample 654561 | NCBI WGS metagenome assembly LSQX01 (sample SAMN04489861, study PRJNA283612) | anaerobic digester metagenome | isolation source: 4 biogas reactors fed with cattle manure at either 37C or 55C with and... | place: Denmark: Kongens Lyngby | collected 2014 | reverse complement strand
TATGAGGTTTCTCAGTGCTTGTGAACGGTTGGCGAAACGATTATCCGAAGCAAACTCGTCAAGCTCCTTAAGCAAATCCTCTTCTAAACTTACACTGAAACGAACTACGCTCATCGTAACACGAATTTTTGCAAAAGTAATACTTTTTTTAATATTCAGTACTTTTTTTAAAGATCATTTGGTCCTGAATATTTAAAAAATGTTAATTAGTTATTTTGAAAATTGCAAGTAGTTTATTTTTTTCTGTTTTGTAAGGTTTTTATCCCATAATGGTTTTCAATGATCTTTATGAAGATCTTCCCTGGTAAAAGATATCTGAGAATTACTGCCAGTTTTTGTCCGAACGGAGCAATTATATAACGCTGATGAGACTTACCTTTTTCGATTATTCTGCATATCTTTTTTGCAAGAACTGAGGGATCCCATCCCTTTCTTTCGTCTTTTTCAATAATGTCAAGAGATTTCCTGTATTGTTCAAAATATGGGTCATCAGGTTCCATAGGGGCAAGGTATTTACGCCTGTTGGCTGTATTATTGGTACAGAAATCCCCCGGATTTATTAATATTACATCTATATTAAATGGTTTTACTTCCATTCTGAGAGCTTCACTGAATCCTTCTATTGCAAATTTTCCGGCTGAATAGTATGCCTGATAGGGTAGTCCCATTAGTCCTCCGATAGAACTGATGTTGAAAATTTTTCCTCCTCCCTGCTCTCTCATTATGGGGAGGACCTCTCTTGTCAGGGTTATAGTACCGGAAATATTAGTATCTGTTAATAGTTTTATGTCAGACAGAGGAGTTGTTTCGAAGGGTCCTCCTATATGCATTCCTGCATTATTGATAAGGATATCGATTCTTCCTTCTTTCTGCACAATGGTCTGAACAGCCTGTTTGATGGATTCCTGATCCTTCAGGTCCATTTTCAGGATTGAGATATTTTGTGGACCGCAGGGTTCGTTCCTGACAGTTCCATAAACATTATGGCCGGTTTCAGCCAGTAATTGAGCTGTAGCCTTCCCAAAACCTGATGATACACCTGTAACCAAAATGACCTTATTCATTACGGGGGACATATTTCGAATGGCTTAATATGACCATCTGTACGGTATGTAGAAATGCCTGTTCGTCACCGGCAACTATATTTTATATTATATTATACCGAGAGTCCTGGCGGCTTTTGTAATTTTTTCAATAGATATTTCAACCTGTTCTCTGGTATGTGTGGCCATAAGTGAATATCTTATCAGAGAATCTTCACGCGGCACGGCGGGTGAGACAACCGGGTTAACAAACACACCTTCAGCCAGCAGGTCTTGTGTGAGTCGCAGCGCTTTATAATTATCACGTATAAATAAAGGTATTATTGGTGTTTCAGATCTTCCTGTATCAAATCCTGCTTCTCTGAAGCTTTTCAGGGCGTAATTTGAAATATCCCACAGATGGCGTATTCTTTCAGGTTCGTCTGTCATAATATCAATGGCAGCCAGAACGGCCGCGGCAGAAGCCGGAGTGATACTTGCGCTGAAGATAAGGGAACGGGAATTGTGTTTCAGATAATTAATTGTGTACTTGTCTGATGCTATGAAGCCTCCCAGTGAAGCCAGTGATTTGGAGAAAGTTCCCATGATAAGATCAACTTTATCAGTTAACCCGAAATGGGATGAGGTGCCTGATCCGTTTTCTCCCAAAATGCCTATTGAATGGGCGTCGTCAATCATGATTGTAGCTCCGTATCTGTCAGCCAGTTCAACTAATTCAGGCAGTTTGATAATATCTCCTTCCATGGAAAAGATGCCGTCAGCAACGATAAGTTTCATACTTTCAGGTTCACATCTTTTCAGTTTGTTTTCAAGGGAATGCATATCATTATGGGAATATTTGAGTATCCTGGAGAATGATAAACGACTTCCTTCAATAATTGATGCATGGTCCAGTTCGTCAAGGAGGATATAATCCCTTCGTCCGGTGAGGACTGATACAACTCCAAGATTGACCTGGAAGCCTGTACTGTAGCACAGTGCTCCATCTTTTCCAACCAGGTCAGCAAGCCTCTCTTCCAGCTTAATATGAATGTCAAGAGTGCCGTTAAGAAATCTTGAACCGGCACACCCCGTGCCATATTTGTTTATGGCTTGTTTTGCAGCCTCTTTGATTTTGGGATGATTTGTCAGTCCGAGATAACTGTTCGAACCGAACATCAGAACATCGTTCCCCTTTATTTTAACAACTGTGTCCTGATCTGATTCTATTTCCCTGAAATAGGGATAAATACCAGCTTCCATGGCTTTCTGGGGAGCATCGTATTTTGCGAGTTTTTTAGCTAAAATTCTCAAGTATTTATATTTTACAACAGGAAGTAAATATATGAAAATTATTTTTTCATATATTGGGACACTGCTTATAAATATAAATTAAGCAATATCAAATAATTTACCGTAAAATTTCCTGACTGTGGAACATAAAGGTTATTTTAAATCAGAAATCTACGATACACCAGAAAAAGGTAAATTCGGTTTATGTGACAGGCTGCTTCTTGACAGTCGGATTTATTTTACACTGAAATACGCTGTAATTGTATTCAGGACAAGAAGGGAAGCGCGAAAAGGCATCTATGATACCAGAGCCTGGGCCGATTCCTCGAATTATATATTCAGGTTCATAGAAAAAGCAGGAGGTAAGTTCCATATAAGTGGTATGGAAAATATTGCCAGGGATCAAGACCCTGTTCTTTTTATTGCCAATCATATGAGTACTCTTGAGACGATGATCCTGCCAGGTATTATCGCACCACACCGGGAAGTTACCTTCGTGGTCAAGGAGAGTCTTGTGCGACATCCCCTGTTTGGTGATGTTATGAGATCGAGAGATCCTATTGTTGTTGGCAGGAAAGATCCAAGAAAAGATCTTGAAGCTGTCATGAAAGGAGGCATGGAATTATTATCAAAGGGGATATCTATAATTATTTTTCCTCAAAGTACTCGAAGTATTCAGTTTAAACCTGAGGAATTCAATTCCCTCGGAGTTAAACTGGCCAGAAAGGCAGGAGTAAAAGTAGTGCCGGTAGCTTTGAAAACCGATTATTGGGGTAATGGGAAAATTATTAAGGAACTTGGTCCGATAGATAGTAAAAAACATATTTATTTCAGGTTTGGAGAGCCATTTCCTGTAAGCGGTTCCGGGAAGGATGAAAATCAGAAAATTATTGAATATATTCAGTCATCTCTTAACCATTGGATGCTTACTGAAAATAAATAGTGTATGAATTACATTTATTGAAATATTTTCATAGATTTGTCTGAGTATTGATATTCCGGGAAACGTTTTAACTCTTTTTATCACTGACTTCCTGATATTTCTGTCGATACTAAAGATTTTTATAATTAATTAATAAAATATCTTGTAATATGGCAACATTGGATTGGATTGTTCTGGGTATTTTTTCTTTAGGATTAGTTGGGTTAATTGTATGGGTATTAAGAAAAAAAGATAAAGATACCACTGATTATTTTTTGGCTGGGAAGAACGCAGGATGGATTTCAATAGGTTCTTCGATATTTGCTTCCAATATTGGGTCAGAGCATCTTGTAGGCCTGGCAGGAGCCGGTTTTATAAGCGGTATGGCTATGGCTCACTGGGAAATACAGGCATGGCTGATACTCTTGTTAGGCTGGGTGTTTGTCCCGTTTTATGACAGGATAAAGATATACACTATGCCGGAATTACTCGAACGTCGTTTTTCATCAGAATCAAGAAGTGTTCTGTCAATTATTTCTCTTGTAAGTTATGTTCTTACAAAAGTTGCCGTTACAGTCTATGCAGGAGGGGTGGTATTTGATCAGGTATTCAACATAGATTCGGTTAATATTTTTGGAAGGGAGGTCGATTTTTTCTGGGTGAGTGCTATCGGCCTTGTTGTGATTACAGGAATATACACTGTTCTTGGGGGTATGAAAGCTATTTTGTACACTTCAGTAATGCAGACTCCGGTACTTTTATTCGGATCGATAGTAATCCTGATTGTAGGGCTTGCCAAAGTTGGAGGATGGGCAGAAATTGAGAATATTGCAGGATCAAATCTTAGACTTATAAGATCAGCCTCCGATCCGGAATTCCCGTGGACAGGAGTATTAATGGCTTCTGCAATTATCGGATTCTGGTACTGGTGTACTGATCAGTATATATGACAGAGGGTTTTGTCGGGAAGTAATATGAAACAATCCAGAAGGGGGACTATTCTGGCAGGTTATTTTAAGCTGTTACCGGTCTTCTTTTTCCTTATACCCGGCATGATAGCATACGCATTAAATCAAAAAGGCCTATTAGAGGTTGGCAGTAGTGATTCTGCATTTGCAGCTATGGTGGCAACCCTCTTGCCAAAAGGTGTTACAGGGATAGTGGTATGCGGACTACTGGCAGCCCTTATGAGTTCACTGGCTTCTCTCTTTAACTCGTCGGCCATGCTTTTCGTAGAAGACTTTTATAAAAAAATGAGACCCGGACAGTCTCCCAGACACTATCTGCATATAGGAAGGACGGCCACAGCAGTAGTGGTTGTGCTCGGTGTATTATGGATACCCGTTATGCTGGGTCTGGGTAAAGTGCTTTATGAATATCTTCAGGGAGTTCAGGGGATGCTGGCTCCTGCTATTGCCTCAGTCTTTATCCTGGGGGTGTTCTGGAAAAGGATGTCATCGAAAGCTGCCTTCTGGGGCATGATAACGGGTTTTCTCCTTGGCATGTTCAGACTGGCTCTTAATGTTGTCTATGGCCTGGTTGGGAAAGCCGGATCAATGATTAAATCGGTCCTTTATATAAATGAAGAAAATGCAAAAGCAGATGCCCTTGCCGATCTGACATCAATAGGTTCCAAAATTGATAAATCATTCCCTGCAGAACTGGCAGCCTCACTGACAGAAAAAATAAATGCAGCAAAAGAATCACTTGCCACATTGACTCCCGAAGCCAAAAACTATGCCTCCACACTGATCTCGCAGGTGAAGGACGGGATCCATCAATATTACATCGATAGTGGAGGGATCTTTTATAAAATTGCATCGGTGAACACTTATCACTATACTTCAATCCTGTTCTTTTTCTGTCTTTTGCTGATGATTGTCATCAGTTATATGACGAAAGCTCCTTCTGCAGAACAGTTGCAGTACACATTCGGTGCTTCAACCCCTGAACACAAAAGGCTTACAAGAGAGAGCTGGAATAAATGGGATGTAATACACACAATAATCATCATTGGTATTATTGTGCTCTTTTACGTGTATTTCTGGTAAATAATTATAGTAATAAAAATATGAAAGAATTAAAAAACAAAGAGATCTGGTTTATAACCGGAAGTCAGCATTTATATGGTCCGGAGACCCTGAAGCAGGTTGAAGCTGATTCAGTAATTATTGCTTCAGCTCTGGATAAATCACCGCTCATGCCTCTGAAGGTGATTTTTAAACCTGTTCTGACAACAGCAGAGTCGATTTTTGAATTATGTACAGCAGCAAATAATTCAAAACAATGTATAGGGTTGATAACCTGGATGCATACTTTTTCACCGGCCAAGATGTGGATAAAAGGATTATCAGTCCTCAATAAACCCTTCCTCCATTTTCATACACAGTTGAACAGGGATATTCCATGGGAGACTATTGATATGGATTTCATGAATCTTAATCAGTCTGCTCATGGCGACCGTGAATATGGTTTTATAGGAACCAGAATGAGGTTGAACAGGAAAGTGGTGGTTGGTCATTATCAGGATGCAGAAGCTATTGAACGTATAGCGGTATGGGTAAGAGCTGCAATGGCTTTTGATGATGCCCGTAATATGAAAGTTGCACGGTTCGGAGATAATATGAGGGATGTTGCCGTAACAGAAGGCAATAAAGTCAGCGCTCAGATTAAAATGGGTTATTCTGTTCACGGTTATGGGACAGGTGATCTGGTTAAAGTTGTTAATAGTATATCCGACAGTTCCATTGACAGTCAGATAGAGGAATATGCTTCCGATTATGAAATGACTTCAGAGGTGCGGCAATCAGAGACACTTAAAGAAGCAGCCAGAATTGAGCTTGGAATGGACTTGTTTCTGAAAGAAGGGAATTTCAAGGCTTTTACTACCACATTTGAGGATCTTCATGGTCTCAAACAACTGCCGGGGCTGGCTGTTCAGAGACTAATGTCAAGAGGCTTTGGCTTTGGGGCAGAAGGTGATTGGAAAACTGCTGCACTGGTACGTTCAATGAAAGTAATGGCTGAAGGCTTAAAAGGCGGCACATCTTTTATGGAAGATTATACATATCATTTTGATCCCAGTGGCATGAGAGTTTTGGGAGCTCATATGCTTGAAGTATGTCCGTCTATTGCCCTGGGCACACCCACTGTTGAGGTACATCAATTATCAATTGGGGGAAAAGCCGATCCGGCACGGCTTGTATTTAAAACTGCTACAGGCAGAGCTGTAAACGCATCGGTTGTCGATCTTGGAAACAGGTTCAGAATGATAGTAAACGATGTGGAAGTGGTAAACTGTCCTGATATGCCTATGCTGCCAGTTGCCAGTGTGCTTTGGAATCCGATGCCTGATCTGAAGACAGGCGCGGCAGCATGGATACTGGCAGGAGGAGCACACCACACAGGATTCAGCCTGGCACTTAATCAGGAGTATCTTGAGGATTTTGCAGCCATGTCCGGGATCGAATTTGTTCATATAAATGATAAATGCAAACTGGATGATTTTCGGAAAGAATTGAGATGGAATGAGTTATATTATCATTTAGCAGGAGGGTTAATGTAGGTTATAATTCTTTTTATTAACAGGTTCTTTTTGAAATGAGACTTTACTCAAAGTATTCGAGATATTTGATTGCAGTGGATTGTATAATATTTGGTTATGATATTCATGAAAAAAATATTAAACTGCTTCTTATAAAAAGAAGTTTTAATCCGGCAAAAGGCAAGTGGTCTCTGGCTGGTGGTTTCGTGGAGCCTGATGAGAGCCTCGATAATGCAGCCTGCCGTGTACTAACTGATCTTACAGGCCTTAAGAATATCTATATGAAACAGTTATTCTGCTATGGAGATCCCGGAAGAGATCCGGGGGCCAGGGTTATTTCAGTTGCTTATTCTGCGCTCATTAAAATAAAAGATATTGACAAAGAACTTGTGACTAAAAACGGTGCTCACTGGAGACCATTGAACAAGTTGCCGGACCTTATATTTGACCATCAGGAAATGGTTGGAAAAGCACTCCGTGACCTGTGTTTTCAGGCCAGGATCAAACCGGTAGGTTTTGAACTTCTTCCTGCAAAATTCACTTTGGTACAGTTACTTGATCTCTATAGGGCTGTATACAGAAAGGATATTGATAAGAGAAATTTCAGAAAAAAAATACTGTCTTTTGGTGTTTTGGAAAAATTGGATGAAAAGGAAAAGGAAACATCCAAAAGAGGTGCTTATTATTACAAATTCATCAAATCAAGATATAAAAAGCTGGTTGAAAACGGATCCAGTTTTAATCTTGATGTAGGTTAATATGCTTTTATATCATTAACTAAATGTGGTGATAAACTATTATGTTCCTGAAAGAAATGGTTACATCCCGATTATTTTCTTCCGTTATCTTAAGATGATGCCGGAATAAAACTAAAAGACATTGATATGCTTGAAAAACTGAAAGAAGAGGTTTTCAGAGCCAATCTTGAACTGGTAAGAAATGGCCTTGTAATTCATACATGGGGTAATGTGAGCGGAAAAGATCCGGAAAGCGGGAACATTGTTATCAAACCTTCCGGAGTAAAATACGATGCAATGAAAGCCGGAGATATGGTTGTCCTTGATCCGCAGGGTGATGTGCTGGAAGGTAAATACCGACCTTCAACGGATGCTCCTACTCATATTTATTTATATAAACAATTCTCTTCTGTAGGAGGTATTGTTCATACTCATTCAACTTATGCCACATCATGGGCACAGGCTGGCCGGCCAATACCACCTTTCGGAACAACACATGCCGATCACTTCTATGGTGATGTTCCATGTTCCAGATTGCTTACAGAAGAGGAAATATCTGTCGGGTATGAGTTAAATACAGGCAAAGTTATTGCCGAGGCTTTTGAAAAAACAGATCCTATGGCTGTACCATCTGTTCTGGTTCATTCTCACGGACCTTTTTCCTGGGGGGCAGATGCAGATGATGCCGTATATAATGCTGTTACATTAGAAGAGATAGCAAAAATGGCTTATCTGACAGTTATGCTGGGAAACACAAGTCCCATTGATCAGTTTTTGCTGGACAAACACTATCTCAGAAAACATGGCAGGAATGCATATTATGGTCAGAAAAAAAAGAAATAATATATATTTATTATGTCAAAGAAATATGTAATAGGAATCGATTATGGTACCGATTCCGTCAGATCAGTTGTCGTTGATTCGACAAACGGACAAATAGCAGGGTCATCAGTTTTTGAATACCCGCGTTGGAAAAAAGGTCTTTACTGTGACCCTTCACTTAATCAGTTCCGGCAGCATCCTCTGGACTATATTGAAGGGCTGGAACATTCCGTCAGGAATGCCCTGTATGGCCTTGATAATGAGATTGTTAATAATATTGCGGGAATAACAGTTGATACAACCGGTTCAACTCCCGTGGCTGTCGATGAGAAAGGAATACCTCTCTCTTTAAAGCCGGGTTTTGAGGATGATCCGGATGCCATGTTTGTACTTTGGAAAGATCATACTGCTGTTAATGAGGCTGCTGAAATCAATGATCTTGCAAAGACCTGGGGAGGAATTGATTACACCATGTATGAAGGAGGTGTTTATTCATCGGAATGGTTCTGGTCAAAAATCCTTCATATATTAAGGGTTAATGAGAAGGTAAGGAACAATGCTTTTTCATGGGTTGAGCACTGTGACTGGATACCGGCGATACTGACCGGGAACGTTGATCCTCTCAGTCTGAAAAGAAGCCGTTGTGCTGCAGGCCACAAGGCTATGTGGCATGACGATTTTGACGGCTTACCTGATGAAAAATTCCTTTTTAAGCTTGATCCTCTTCTTGGAGGATTAAGGGACCGTCTTTACAGGAATACCTGGACATGTGATGTGCCGGCAGGCACTATAGCCTCAGAATGGGCAGGTAAACTGGGTCTTCCTGCAGATGTTATAATAGGAACAGGAGCCTTTGATGCTCACCTTGGGGCTGTCGGCGGAGAGATAAAACCTAATCAGCTGATAAAGGTTATGGGCACATCCACCTGTGATATGATGATTGCTTCCAAAGAGGAGATGGGTGACAGACTTGTTTCAGGAATATGCGGACAGGTTGACGGATCAATAATACCGGATATGATAGGTCTGGAAGCAGGTCAGTCTGCATTTGGAGATATTTATGCCTGGTTCAGTAACCTTTTGTCATGGCCTCTTACCGGGATAATATCCGGAATGTCATGGCTGGAAGAGCCGGTGCGTAAGAGAATAAGTGAGGAAAGTGCAGGAAAGATACTTGAAGAACTGAGCAGACAGGCTGCTGATATAGAGCCGGTTGATTCTGCTATCGTGGCTCTCGACTGGATGAACGGCCGTCGCTCTCCTGATGCTAACCAGGAACTGAAAGGGGCCATAGCAAATCTTTCTCTGGGATCGGATGCACCAGGGATATTCAAAGCTCTCGTTGAAGCCACAGCATTCGGATCAAGAATGATAAATGAACGTTTTATCTCGGAAGGTATAAAAATAGACGGTGTTATAGCTATAGGCGGGGTGGCGAGAAAAAACCCCTTTGTTATGCAAACAGTGGCCGATGTACTTAATATGCCTATCAGAATAGCAAGCTCTGATCAGACCTGTGCATTGGGATCAGCAATGGCCGCAGCTGTTGTGGCAGGCATATACAAAGATATACCTGAAGCACAAAATGCCATGGGAGGAGGTTTCGAAAAAGAATTTAGACCTGATCCCGTGAAAGCATTTATCTATGACAGACTATTCAAAAAATACAAAAAACTGGGTTCTTTTATCGAAGAACAAATGACATAGTATTTACTATAAGTTAATTTATTTATCGTAACTTTTTAGTCATCAAAATAATTAAAGATCTGACAGATGAAAAAAGCAGTAATTATTACTTTTGCGCTGATCCTTGCAGGATCAGCGTCGCTAAATGCACAGAAAACAACTCCTGGATCTGTTAACCAGCTGGTCGTTATTGCAAACAGTACAGGTCCTGTTATCAGCAAAGATATTTACGGCCATTTCTCAGAACATCTTGGAAGATGTATCTATGAAGGTATATGGGTCGGGACTGATTCAAAAATTCCGAATACTTATGGTATAAGGAATGATGTTCTCTTTGCCCTCAGGGAGATTAAAATACCTAATCTGAGATGGCCGGGAGGCTGTTTTGCAGATACATATCACTGGAAAGACGGAATTGGTCCTCAGGCACAACGTGCTTCTATTATCAATACTCACTGGGGAGGTGTTACCGAGGATAATTCTTTTGGTACACATGAATTCATGAAACTTACAGAACTTCTTGAATGTGATGCATATATAAATGGCAATGTAGGATCGGGCTCAGTCAGGGAAATGGCCGAATGGGTTGAATATCTCACTTCCGGTTCAGAAAGTCCTATGACCAAGATCAGAAAGGAGAACGGGAGAGAAGAACCATGGAAAGTCAGGTACTGGGCTATCGGAAATGAGAACTGGGGATGCGGAGGAAACATGACTGCAGAGTTTTACGCCGATGTTATGAGGCGATATTCAACCTACCTGAAAGACTATTCCGGCAACCATTTGTACCGTGTTGCATGTGGGGCCAGTGATTATGATTATGAGTGGACGGAAGTATTAATGAAAGACAGGAAGAACAGAAGTATGTTTGAAGGTATATCTCTTCATTATTATTCAGTGCCCGGTGGTTGGTCTGTCAAAAATAGTGCTACCAAATTTACTGAAAATGACTGGTTTGAGACATTCCGTCTCAATTATCAGATGGATGTAATTATAAAAGGTCATAAAGCAATAATGGACAGATACGATCCTGATAATACTAAAGGTATAGTAATCGATGAATGGGGAAACTGGTTTCAGGTGGAACCCGGTACAAATCCCGGTTTCCTATATCAGCAGAATACACTCAGAGATGCTATTACTGCTGCAATTCATCTGAATATTTTCAATCAGCATGCAGACAGGGTCATAGTGGCAAACCTTGCACAGGTTATTAATGTGCTTCAGTCTGTAATACTGACAAAAGAAGATCAAATGATACTTACTCCTACTTATCATGTATTCAGGATGTTCAGGGTCCATCAGGAAGCCAGCCTTCTTAAGTCAGATCTTGCGTGTGAGAACTATACACTGGGAGAAAACAGTATCCCTGCTTTAACAGCATCTGCCTCCATGGATAAGGATGGCAAGATACATATTTCTATTGCTAATTTAAATCCTTCAAAAGAGATATCCTTGACATGCCCGGTTATTGGAGGGGATTTCAGGAAAGCAACAGGAGAAGTCCTGACTGCCTCAGACATGACGGCACACAATAGTTTTGAGGCTCCTGAAGTTGTTAAACCGACTGTCTTTGATGATTTTAAGATGAAAGACGGAGTGCTGTCAATCAATATGCCGGCTAAATCGGTAGTTGTTCTGGAACTGGAATAATTTGTTTTTAACTCTGTTGATTTCTTCATAATGAAAAGGTTAATGATCCTGAAATATGTTTTATTAATGGTTTCTCCATTAATAATAGTCAATTCGGGATGTTCTGATGATTCCCTTTCCGGTGATTACCCCATCAGTCCTGTTCCTTTTACTTCGGTGAGACTAACGGATGATTTTTGGTCGAAACGTATTGAAAGAAATGCTGAGGTAACTATTCCCATTGCTTTTTCATATTGTGAGACAACGGGGAGGGTCAGAAATTTTGAAATAGCAGGAGGTCTTGATACCGGAAGATTTCAGACTATTTTCCCTTTTGATGATTCTGATGTATTCAAGATAATTGAAGGCGCTTCCTATTCTTTACAGACCTTCCCCGATAAAAAGCTTGAAGCTTATCTGGATACTCTGATCTATAAAATAGGCCTGGCTCAGGAGGAAGATGGATATCTCTATACCAACCGTACTATTGCTGAAATGCATGGGGGAGAAGGTCTGCACGAATGGGCCAGTCCCAAACGGTGGGAACTTGCTTATGATCTCAGCCATGAACTTTACAATCTTGGACATCTGTATGAAGCGGCAGTAGCTCATTACCAGGCAACAGGAAAAAGATCACTGCTAGACATTGCAATTAAATCGGCCGACCTTGTTGACAGAGATTTTGGCAGTGACAGATTACAGGTCTATCCCGGCCACCAGGTCATTGAAATGGGTCTTGTGAAGCTTTACAGGACAACAGGTGATATAAAGTACCTTGACCTGGCCCGTTTTTTTCTTGATATACGTGGCCCGGGAGGAGAACAGTATAATCAGGCACATGAAAAGGTCGTTGATCAGACAGAAGCAGTAGGGCACTCAGTAAGAGCAACATATATGTATTCAGGGATGGCCGACATTGCTGCTATAGAAAAAAATACTGCTTATCTCAATGCTATAACAAGGATATGGGAAGATATTGTTCATCGTAAGATGTACATTACCGGAGGAATAGGAGCTACAGGTGGTAATGAGGGTTTTGCCGGTCCCTGGGTACTGCCAAATATGACAGCCTATTGTGAAACATGCGCTTCAATAGGGGATATTTTTACCAATCACAGGCTATTTCTTTTACACGGAGACAGAAAGTATATGGATATACTGGAAAAAACTCTTTACAATGCCATGTTGTCGGGGGTCTCTCTTTCAGCTGACAGATTTTTCTACCCTAATCCTCTTGAATCGGCAGGTCAGCATCAGAGAAGTCCATGGTTCGGCTGTGCCTGTTGCCCTTCAAATATAGCACGCTTTATTCCTGCCATACCTGGATACATATATGGTGTTAAAGAGAAGGATCTGTACGTAAGTCTATTCGTTTCCAATGATGCTGATATTGTTGTAAACAATAACAAAATAAATATATCACAGAAAACAGGGTTCCCATGGAATGGTAAAGTGGAGATGTCTGTTTCTCCTGATAAGGATGCAACGTTTTCAATAATGTTGAGAATCCCCGGTTGGGTAGTCAATGAAGCAATCCCTGGAAATCTGTACAGATTTACGGATAGCAATGACGAATCATATAAAATACTTGTTAATGGAGCCAGTTGCAACTTTGATATTGAGAAGGGATACGCACGTATTGAAAGGAAATGGAGGAAAGGCGACAATATACTTATAGAGTTCCCGATGCCGGTAAGGAAGGTTATAGCTGATGAACGTATTTCAGATAACCGTGGGAGAATAGCTGTCCAGAGAGGTCCTGTAATATATTGTGCCGAATGGCCTGATAATAATGAGAATATTCTTAACCTGCTTATTGATGATAATGCTCCCTTTACCACAGAATACCTTCCGGAGTTGCTTGAGGGCGTACAGGTGGTGAGGACAACCGGCTATCAGTCTGTAAGGAAAGATAAAGGGAGAATAGAGAAACCGGATCCGGAAACAGTTACACTTATACCTTATGCTTACTGGAATAATCGTGGTCCGGGCCAGATGATGGTATGGCTTCCGGTTACAGAGGAAGGCATGTCAAATATTGGCATTCCGGAGACTAAATGACTTTCCGGTTTTTTCACAGTGGCAAAAATTGTTATTTTTGACGTAAAAGGCAGATTTCTTTTATGCGTAAGTTTTATTATATTTTTTATCCGGATTCAAAAGGCAGTATAACACAAGAATGGAATGAGTGTTTAAAAAAAATTGAAGCTTCAATCCTTCAGGATTATTTTCTTATAAAACTGAATATTTTTGCAGATCTGCCGGATTATAACAGTTTTCTTGAATTCCGCTCACAAATCCATAATTCTCTTTATACTCTTTTCGGATCTGATATTCCTGCATTTAACCTGACTGTTCATCCTCCGCAAAGACCATGGAAAATTGTTCTTGAAGCCACCTGTATTTCTCCGGATTCTGTCAGTAATATTATCCATGATGAATATGAGGGTATCCCGTATCTTATCCTGGAAACGGAAAGCGGAAAAGAACTTTGGTCAGCCGGTGTAAGCAGTTACCAATACTGTAATGACACCTTTCGTGATGCATCAGCAGCTTTTGAAGTAATGAGAGGACTGCTGGAGAAAGCAGATATGTGCTTGAACAATGTGGTACGGCAATGGAATTACATTGGAAATATTCTTTCGGTTAATGATGGTTTGCAGAACTATCAGAGGTTTAATGAAGTGAGAAATGATTTTTACTCAGCTTACAGAAATGTTTCATGGTATCCGGCAGCTACTGGGGTGGGAATGAGAATTGGTAATGTAATCCTTGATTTCAAGGCTTTACAGACTAATGATTCAATTATCCCCATCGATAATCCTGAACAGGTAAGGGCTTATAAATACGGGCAGGATGTTTTGAAGGGTGTTGCAGGGGAAGCGAAAACTAAAAAACACCCTCCTCAGTTTGAACGTGCCCTGCTGATATCGGGGAAGCAGTACTCTTGTCTTCATATATCAGGTACAGCAGCAATAAAAGGACAGCTTACAGTGGGTAAAGATGTTTATGAACAGAGCCTTATAACCATAAAAAATATCCAGAGACTTACTGATACAGCTTTTTTGAATGATATTGCCGGCCAGCAGCAATTCTCAAATGAAAACTTTTCTTTGTTAAGAGTTTATATAAAATCCCAGAGCGATTTTGAGACAGTTATGGGAATATGCAGGCAGATTTTTCCTGATATCCCGGCTGTGTTTATTGAAGCAGATATATGTCGTGATGATTTACTGATGGAAATAGAGGCGGAGGTTGATCTCAATCAATAAAGTTTATTAAATTAGCAGAAATAAATCTATAATTGTTATGAAAAGAATAGTATTATTTTCACTCATAGTGATAATTGGAAGTATTAGTTTAAATTCCTGCAGACAATCATCAAAAAATAAAGAAATGGTAAAGAAAGAAAATTTTGGAGTCTTTAAGGGTAAGGATGTTTTTCTTTTTACTCTGACTAATAAGAATGGCAATGTTGTAAAATTGACCAGTTTTGGAGCCAGGATTACCTGGATTGAAGTACCTGACAGATCAGGGAGAAAAGAAAACATAACCTTTGGATATGATACTTTCGAGGGAATGATAAATGGAGATCCTTATTTCGGATCAGTTGTTGGCCGTTATGCCAACAGGATTGCAAAAGGAAAATTTACACTCGATGGTACAGAATATACACTTCCGGTTAATGACGGAGATAATACTCTTCATGGCGGTCCGGAAGGATGGCACAGTGTTGTATGGGATGCTGAAATCCCTGAGAATGCAGATGTTCCCACAGTCAGGTTTACTTATCAGAGCCCTGATATGGAAGCCGGTTTTCCCGGCAACATGAATGTTGAGGCAACATATACCTGGACAGATAATAATGAGATAGTGATTGATTACAAATGTGTCACCGATAAAAAGACTGTCCTGAATATTACAAATCATGCTTATTTCAACCTGCATGGTGCAGGTAACAGAGATATTCTGGATCATGAAGTTACCATTAATGCAGACAGATTTGTTCCGGTTGATTCGGGGCTTATACCAACAGGAGAACTACGTCCTGTGGCCGGTACTCCTTTCGATTTCACCAGTCCACGTAATGTTGGTGAAAGGATCAATGAAGACTATGACCAACTTGTAATCGGAGGAGGATATGACCATACATTTGTACTGGACAGTGACAGGGAGTATGACGCCAGGGTATTTGATCCGGTCAGTGGCCGTGTACTGGAGGTGCTGAGTGATCAGCCCGGTGTCCAGTTCTACAGCGGAAATTTCCTTGACAGTTCTCAGAAAGGTCATGGAGGGAAACCCTACATACATCGTTCCGGCCTTTGTCTGGAGACAGGCCATTATCCCGACAGTCCTAATCATCCTGATTTTCCGTCAACTACACTTAATCCTGGAGAAACATTTACATCACAGACTGTTTACAGGTTTTCTGTTGAATAGATTATTTACCGACGGCTGGATAAATATTCAGTTTACAGGCAGCAAGTGCGGAGACTATGACTATTACAGGAAGTTATACGAAGACCAGCTTGATGAGTATGGTAAACTGATCAATGTCAAACTTGATCCTCATGCAATGACAGAGGTAAATAATGAGACGTACAGGACAGCTGATTACATGTTGAGTTGTGCACAGCAGTTCCGGCCCGGAGCTCCCGGTTACCAACAACATCCCTGGCAGGCCACCCTTGGTATAGATGCCACTGTGTTTACCAATCATCCCGGGTCACAAGATGAATTATCGTGTCCGAATTACTGGGCAGGAAACGGGATACTTCCAAATGCCGCACAATATAATAATGTCCTTATATGTATTTATAATATTCCTCAGGAGAACCCGTTACCATTTTTACGTTCTGAACAAAAAAGCGAAGCGGGCAGGAATATTGCAAGTCATGAAGATGCTCCATCCGATGAACTGATACCTTTCTCACATGCCTATTTCCCGAAAGATGCATTTGACGAAGTAATCCGGAAAGGAAACTGGATCTTCGGGAGAAAGGACAAGGGATATATAGCTCTTTATTCACAGAATCCCACAGAATGGAAAAAAGTAAGAGAGAGAGAGGTTGATCTGATAGCCAATAGCAGGCAGAATAAATGGATTTGCGAAATGGGTTCTCAGGATCAATGGAAAAATTTCCGGAGTTTTGTATCTGCAGTATCCCGTAGTAAGGTTCAATGTGACGGCCTTAATGTAAAATACACTTCTCCGTCAGCCGGAGAAGTACAATACGGCTGGTCGCAGGCTCTTAAAGTAAAAGAAGAGACCATTTCCCAGAGAGATTATCTCAGATTCGATAACCCCTGGTGCCGGAATGAATTTGCATCAGAAGAAATAGTTATTAGCAGAGATGATGAGATACTTGTCCTTGATTTCAGAAATGCCAAAAGAGAATACCGGAAAAAGTGACAGATGATTTTCCGGAATAATACACAGAAAATGAAAAGAATACATTTTTACCGCTTGTCCCTTATTTTATTGTTTTTTTATTTTTCATTCGTTTCACTATACGGGCAAAAGCCGGTCTTACCCGATACACTTACAATTGTTCATCTGACAGACATTCATACCTGTAATCTAACAGGATATCATCCAACCATTGTCAGTCAGAGACAATACCTGATGAAAAACTCTGATATGTTTTCCGGTTTCATTGATTTTGCACCTCAACGTTTTGATGCCGATTTTTTTGTTATTACGGGTGATCTGGTTGATTTCTATGAGGCTGAAACCGCCACAGGTAAGGTTATTGGTACTCAGATAGAACAATTCGCCGACCTGATAAATGATTCGGAAATTCCTTTTTTTCTCACACTGGGTAATCATGATATCGCAACCTATACAGTTCCTCAAACATCAAAATTTACATCCGAACAGATAAGAGCAGGGGAAGCAAGGGCTTCGTGGATGAGAAATATGGCCTGCTTCAGAAATGGTACTTATTACAGCAGGATTTATAAAGTGGATACTTTAACGGTAAGATTGTTGTTTCTGGATAATAGTTTTATTGCAGATGAAGATTATTATGATGGAGTTCAGCCTTTCATTGTTGACCAGTACCAGCTTAAATGGCTCGACCGGCAGTTGAAGGCATCTCCAACGGATGTGGAGATAATATTTACACATATCCCACTCCCCAGCGGAAAAAAGACCAGCAGTAGTATCTTATCGGAGCCACTGTCAACGTATTCCTCTAAAGCCAGTTATTATGATCTTTTAAATCTGTTGGAGAAACACTCTTCAACATGGGCTGTAATAGCAGGTCATACTCATACAAATTCTGTTAACGAATATGTTTTTCCAGATGGAGATAAACTGACACAAATTGTCACAGGTTCTTTCGGAAACGACAGGAATAACTGGCGTATTATAAAGGTTACAGGTGATAAAATTATGGTTAGTTATCCGGGAGGCGTTGATAATGAAGTTGTTATTCGATTAAGATAAAATATCAGGTAATAATCAATAAATCAATAAATAATTTACAATAGCTAAAACATTATGACAAGCAGACGAAGTTTTTTAAAAAAAGCAGCGATTACATCAGCGGGAATAGGGCTTGTTCCTGCTTTTTCCACAACACTGGCTGGTTGTGCTCCCTCAGACAGGATCAATATTGGACTTATTGGATGTAATGGGATGGGGTTCAGTAATCTGAGTGCATTTCTTCAGAATCCTGAGGTAGAATGTATCGCTCTTTGTGATATTGATAAAGAAGTGCTTAACAGGCGTGCATCTGATGTTGAGAAAATAAGAGGAAAGCGACCTGAGAATCTTTACAGCGACTGGCGCCGGGTAATAGATAACCAAGATATTAATCTGGTTATAGTAGGCACACCCGATCACTGGCATTGCCTGCAAATGGTAGCTGCCTGTGAGGCCGGGAAAGATGTGTATTGTGAAAAACCAATTGCCAGAACCATAGAAGAATGTAATATCATGGTGAAGGCAGCAAAAAAACATAAAAGCATCGTACAGGTAGGACAGTGGCAGAGAAGCGATCCTCACTGGCTTGATGCTGTCGATTTCATCCGATCAGGCAAACTTGGGAAAATACGTCTTGTCAGGGTCTATTCATATCAGGGATGGAATACATCAATACCTGTACTTCCTGATGAACCGGTTCCGGAGGGTGTCGATTATGATATGTGGCTGGGTCCTGCTCCGTCACGAGCATTCAACAGAAACAGATTTCACTTCACTTTCAGATGGTTCTGGGATTACGCCGGAGGCTTAATGACCGACTGGGGTGTCCATCTGCTTGATTTTGCCCTTTTCGGAATGGATGTTACAACTCCTAAATCTGTTATGGCAATGGGTGGTAAATATGGTTATCCTGATGATGCATGTGAGACACCCGATAGTTTACAGGTTATCTATGAGTTCGATGGTTTCAATGTTATGTGGGATCATGCCATTGGTATTGATGACGGTGGTTACGGGAAAAATGCCGTCCTCGGTTTTGTCGGAGAGAACGGGACTCTTGTTGTTGACAGAAGCGGATGGGAAGTAATTCCTGAAGTGGTCAACAATGAGAAGAGAATGGAAGCTGTCCCATGGAAGGCAGGGAATAACACAGGTCTTAACAATCATGTTAAGAATCACCTTGAGTGCATAGCAAAACGTGATCCTGACACTAATGCTTCTCCCGATATTGCTGCGCATATATGTAAGTTTTCTGCTGTCGGAAATATTGCTTTCAGGACAGGAAAGAAACTTATATGGGACGGTACCCGGTTTACTAATGATGATGAAGCAAACAGCTACCTGGTTCCCAGCTACAGAGAGCCATGGAAACTGCCTCAGGTTTAGAAATATCGGTTTGTTGTTATTCTGCTGTTCCTGAAAAGCTGTAAGGGAAATGACTAAAAAAATAATTATCCCCTTAGGCGGGACCCTTAATTTTGTGGATATTGAATACAATGATACAACAGCCCGACCACCTTTTACAGGAACGAGTTAATCTCTTCGATGGGATATCATTAGTCGCCGGATCGATGATCGGATCCGGGATCTTTATTGTCAGTGCTGATATCGCCAGAAATGTGGGATCTCCGGGATGGCTGATGATGGTATGGCTGATAACAGGTGTCATCACTGTTATCGGGGCAATAAGTTATGGCGAACTGGCCGCTATGATGCCCCATGTGGGTGGCCAGTATGTTTATCTTAAAGAGGCTTATCATCCTCTCATTGGATTTCTTTTTGGATGGACTACATTCCTTGTAGTTCAATGTGGTTCAATTGCTGCTGTAGCAGTTGCCTTTGCTAAATTCAGCGGTGTTATTTTTCCGTGGATATCAGATAGGAATGTTCTGTTTCAGCTTGGTCCGGTAAATTTTACCAGTACAATGGTAATTGCAATTTTAATGATTATATTTCTTACATGGCTCAATACCAGAGGTATTGTCACCGGTAAAACTGTGCAGAATTTTTTTACCTCAACAAAAGTGATAGCACTGCTTGGCTTTGTTCTGACAGGTGTAATAGCTGCCAGAATTATGGGTCTTAATCAAATAAACCCTGATTTATTATGGAATGCAAGTACCATAGGAGCAGATAATAAGATGGTACAGTTAAAAGGATTTGCTATCATTTCAGCAGTGGGTGCAGCACTTGTAGGCTCCCTTTTTGCATCTGATGCCTGGTATAATGTTACATTTATTTCCGGCGAAGTGATAAACCCAAAAAGAAATATACCTCTCAGTCTTCTCTTTGGCACTTTGATAGTGACTATAATTTATATGTTGACCAATTATATCTATATCAGGGTTCTACCCTTACATGGTTCTCCTGAAGGAGCTTCTGTCCTGGAAAGAGGAATGCAGTTTGCAACTGATGACAGAGTAGCTACTTCAGCAATGTATGTGATTCTGGGAGATTATGCTGCAGTTGTCATGGCATTATTTATCATGATAAGTACTTTCGGATGTAATCAGGCTCTCATTCTTACAGGACCTCGTGTCTATTATGCAATGGCAAAAGATAATCTCTTTTTCAAAAAAGCAGGTGAAATAAATAAATTCGGAGTTCCCGGGTTTGCAATCGTTGTCCAGGGAATATGGTCTGTTTTGCTTTGTTTGTCGGGAACATACAGCGATCTACTTGATTATGTGATTTTTGCTGTCCTTATTTTCTTTTCTCTGACAATATTTGCAATTTTTATTCTGAGGATTAAACGCCCCGACATACCAAGGCCTTACAAGGCATTTGGTTATCCTGTAGTGCCGGCTGTTTATATCCTTGTCACTCTTATTATTATGGTAATTCTCCTTATTTATAAACCAAGATATACTTTCCCCGGGCTCATAATAGTATTGCTGGGAATACCCGTTTTTTTCCTCTGGAGAAAATTTTCAGCTTTAGAAAAAAAATAAATTTGGAGTAATGATTCTGCTGATACCTGATAACTCTTTTATTTTGAAAAGAACTGTTTTATAAAGAAATATTCTCTCTTATATACTGCAAATGTTTCCGGAAGCATTCATAAAAAGAATAAAAAAACAGGAATATATAGACGCCGCAGAGTTACTTGATGCTCTGCAGGAACCTTCTCCGGTTTCTATCCGCATAAACAGAGATAAATGGAAGCTTAGTCCGCTGGCCGCTGAACGTGTGCCATGGTGCCCTGACGGATACTATCTGGCCGAACGTCCTTCTTTTACTCTTGACCCACTCTTTCACGCAGGAGCATATTATCCTCAGGAAGCCTCAGGAATGTTTCTGGAACAGGTCATCAGACAGGTGGTTCATGATAAGGAAAAATTGAAGATCCTTGACCTTTGTGCAGCTCCAGGCGGTAAAAGTACTCATCTCTCATCTCTGACTGGTCCTGATAGTGTGATTGTTGCTAATGACGTAATAAAACCAAGAGCTGATATTCTGGCAGAAAACCATATCAAATGGGGTTTGTCAAATACAATGGTTACCCAGTCCGATCCTTCAGCTTTTGAAACTCTTAAGGGTTTTTTTGATATTATTTTAGTCGATGCTCCATGCTCGGGAGAAGGAATGTTCAGGAATAAAACAGCTATTAGGGAATGGTCAATCGATAAAGCTATCCATTGTGCCAGCAGACAGAAGAGAATTTTAATGGATATTTGGTCTGCACTAAAAGAAAACGGTATACTGATTTATAGCACATGTACATTCAACTCAGCTGAAAATGAAGAAAATGTTAAATGGCTGTCAGAGAGACATGAGTCAGAAGGCATTAGGCTTAATATATCGGACTTTAAAGAAATCACAGAGATCTCTCATAAAGGTGTCTTTGGATATGGATTCCATCCGGGAAAAATAAAAGGCGAGGGCCTGTTTATTGCCGTTCTGAAAAAAAAGGAAAAAATATCAGCCTTTACAAAAAACAATAAATCCGTAAAATGGAATTATCCGGGAGATCAGGAAAAGAAAATTGCAGAAAAATGGTCAGAATTCTCCCACGATCGCTTGATAAAAGAAAATAATAATATTATTTATTTGCCTGTCAGTAAATCCGATTATTCCCTAATTGCCCGGAGAGTGAGGATTCTGATGCCTGGTACCAGTATCTTTACACAAAAGAATAAGAACTTAATTCCAGCACATGAACTTGCTCTATCAGTAAATTTCAAAAGAAGTGCTTTTCCTCATTCTTCTTTGGATCTGCACGATGCTCTTGCTTATCTTAGCCGGAAAGAATTAAGTAGTTCTTTTTCCCTAAAAGGATGGAATGTTATCAGTTATAGGAACTTAAATTTGGGTTTTATAAATAATCTGGGTAATAGAATAAATAATTATTATCCTTCCGGCTGGCGTATAAAGATGAACTATGGGCAATCAGTTGACGAGATACTAAGGTGGGAAAATTGTAGTGAATCATAATTATGATCTAAACATATTGCAATGACTATGAATTCACGTGTGTTTCAAATTTTCGTTAAACCTGTAGGGGCATCCTGTAACCTCCGTTGCAGTTATTGCTATTATCTGGCAAAAAAAAATCTTTATCCGGAATCTTCATTGATAATGAATGATCAGTTATTGGAAAAATACATTATTCAACATATTAAGGCTTCAACAGATGCAACAATCATGTTTTCCTGGCATGGAGGAGAACCGACTTTGGCAGGCATTGATTTTTTCAGAAAAGCAATTGCTTTACAGAAAAAACATATCCCTGAAGGGAAGAATATCATTAATGGGATACAAACCAACGGTGTCCTTTTGAATGATGAGTGGTGTCGTTTTTTTTCTGATGAAAAATTCCTTGTAGGTATAAGTATAGATGGTCCTGAGGAGATTCATAACATGAATCGCCGTAATATTGATGGAATTGGATCATTTAGTCAGACGATGAGGGGGTATGAACTTCTTATTAAACATGAAATAACAACTGAAATACTCTGTGTCCTCAATTCCGGCAATGTAAGGTACCCACATAAGATTTATAATTTTTTCAGAGATCTGTGCGTGCGCTATATAACCTTTCTCCCTCTTGTAGAACAGCAACATGGTTCAACGACAGCTGCGACTGATGAGTCTGTCAACGCGATTGATTATGCACATTTTCTCTGCGATGTTTTTGATGTATGGGTAGCGAATGATATCGGAAAGATCAGTATCCAGATATTTGAAGAACTGGCGATAACAGCCTTTAAAAGAGAGCATACACTTTGTATTTTTAAAGTAAACTGTGGTGGAGTACCTGTTATTGAGCATAATGGAGATTTTTTTTCCTGCGATCATTATGTTGATCATCAACATTTGATTGGGAACATTAATGAAGGTACTATTGCGGAATTTCTTGACTGTAAAAGACAACAGGACTTCGGTAAGGCTAAATCACTATCCCTGCCCGTTTATTGTCTCAAATGTGAGGTAAGGGATATGTGTAACGGAGAGTGCCCTAAGAATAGATTTATACTTACTCCTGATGGAGAACCAGGGCTTAATTATCTGTGTGAAGGGTATAAATTATTCTTTAATCATTGCCGTCCTTTTGTGGAAGCTCTCAGAAAGGTGTGGACAAATGAAAAGCAAAATCAATGAGCAGAATAATTTTTGTGCTTTGGTAGGGTAATCTGAAATATGTTAAAGTAATTACCCTATATAGCGTTATTTCAGTTTCTCCTTAAAGAAATCCACAGTCCTTCTCCATGCCAGTTTTGCAGCCTCTTCGTTATAACGTGAAGGATTAGTGTCGTTATTAAAGGCATGGCCGGTACCGGGGTAGGAGAATATCTGATATTCCTTGTTATTCTTTTTTAGGGTTTCTTCAAATGCAGGAATGCCTGCATTAATTCGCTGGTCATTATCGGCATAATGCGCCATTATGGAAGCTTGTATTTTTACGACGTCTTCCGGCGAAGGCTGACTTCCGTAATATGGTACGGCAGCATCCAGATCTGGTGAGTTAACGGCAACCTGGTTTGTCATAGCACCTCCCCAGCAAAATCCGGTACATCCCACTTTACCGTTTGAGTTGGGATGACTTTTCAGATATTTGACAGCAGCCACGAAATTACCGGTCGTTTCTTCTGAATTAAGTTGCCTGAAAAGAGAACCGACATCACTTGTATCTTCTGGGGTGCCCCCAACAGGCGATAATGCATCAGGGGCAAGAGAAAGAAAACCTTCTTTTGCCATACGCCTTGTAACATCCTGAATATGAGGCACCAGTCCTCTGTTTTCATGGATTATTATCACTGCAGGGAATTTATTCCCTGTAGATGGCCGGGCCATGTAAGCTTTTACATCGCCAGTCACTCCAGGATATGTGATGAATTCTGTCAGAATATCAGGCTCTGAATATTGTTTAGAGGCAGCTGTTAATTCATTTTCTTCCAGGATTGGTAGCAGTAAAACAGCAGCTGCTGAAGAACCTGTTATGACGGTTAGTTTCCTGATGAATTCGCGACGACTGGTCGACCCCTTTCTGTAATCAGAGTAAAGATCTGTGATTTTTGTTTTCATACTTCCACTTTTTTTGTTTTTTACAACTGTGATTTGCATATTAGCTTATCCTGAAAAACTCATAAAAAGATAGTTTAGAGAGAGATTAGAAATATTAAAAGTTGCCAGTCCTCTGCAACCAGGCATCAGATGTATATTTTTTATTATGAGTGTTATGCATGTCGCTGATATTGAGCATTCCTCGTTTTATCTTTGGTTCTTTTAGTGTTTCCGTGTTTCATCATTCAGGCTATTCACAGTATCATGCGGAAGCTTATAAAAGCCTGTTGCGACCTCCATTCATTAAAATTATCATACTAATTTACGAAAAAAGCAAGTAAACAGTTTAATTTTATACCTTATATCCTTAGATTAGATAAATAATTTCAAAATAAATATTCTGTTAAATGAAACACGACATTGAAATTGCCCAGGAGGCAAAGATCCGGCCTGTTGTCAGGATAGCTGAAAAACTGGGTATTCCTGCAGATGAACTTGAAACATATGGTAAGTACAAGGCAAAGATACCTTTACATTTTATTGATAAGGAGAAAATAAAACAGGCAAAGCTTATCTTGGTAACGGCAATTACTCCAACACCTGCAGGCGAAGGTAAGACTACCACATCCATTGGTCTTGCACAGGCTTTGAACCATATCGGGAAGAGAGCTACGGTTGTTTTGCGTGAGCCCTCTCTGGGTCCGGTTTTTGGTATCAAGGGAGGAGCTGCAGGAGGCGGTTATTCACAGGTCATACCAATGGAAGATATAAACCTGCATTTTACCGGAGATCTTTCAGCTGTTGAGAAAGCTCATAACCTGCTGGCTGCTTTGATCGATAATAATATACAGCTTAAAGAAGGAAATCTGGGAATAGATCCAAGAACAATTGCCTGGAAAAGGGTAATGGATATGAATGAAAGATCTCTGAGGGATATAGTAATAGGTCTGGGAGGTAAGACAGAAGGTATTCCCAGACAATCGGGTTTCGAGATTACAGCTGCCTCTGAGGTAATGGCTACCTTGTGTATGGCAAAGGATCTTTCAGATCTTAAAGAAAGACTTGGTAATATTTTTATAGGATATACCTATACCGATAAACCTGTCTTTGCACGCGACCTCAGGGCAAACGGAGCAATGGCTGCATTATTAAAAGAAGCCATTAAACCTAATCTTGTTCAGACACTGGAAGGTACTCCAGCAATCATTCATGGAGGACCTTTTGCCAATATTGCACAGGGTACAAACTCCATTATTGCAACCAAAACAGGCCTTTCACTGAGTGATATTGTAGTAACTGAAGCCGGTTTCGCCAGTGAACTGGGAGCAGAGAAATTTTTTGACATAAAATCACAGTTCGGTAATCTCAATACACACGCAGTAATAATAGTTGCAACAATAAGAGCTCTGAAATATCATGGAGGAGCAAAATTATCTGCATTGCAGAATGAAGATTTATCAGCCCTGCAAAACGGATTTGATAATCTCGATAAACACATTGAAAATATGAGATATTTTGGTTTCAATCCGGTTATTTCCATTAACAGATTCGATTCTGATTCAGATCAGGAACTGGATTCACTTGTTAAACATTGTGAATCCCAGAAAGTGGAAGTTGCAATAAATGAATCGTGGGCAAAAGGAGGCAAAGGAGCTGTTGAACTGGCTGAAAAAGTCATTGAAGCAATAAAAGACTGTCCCGATTGCTTCATCCCTCTATATGATCTCTCCTGGTCATTCGAGAAAAAGATTGAGACAATAGCAAAAAAAATGTACGGTGCCCACCATGTTGAATATACAGTCAAGGCAAAATCGCAGATGGATAAAATAGAAAAACTCGGACTTGGCAATCTGGCTGTGTGTATAGCCAAGACACAGAAATCATTATCAGATGACCCAAATAGAAGAGGATGCCCGAAAGGATTCACAATAAAAATAAGAGAAATTGAACTGTCATCAGGTGCAGGTTTTATTGTTCCTATTGCAGGAACAATAATGAGAATGCCCGGATTGCCCAATATCCCCTCTGCTGAAAAAATTGATATAGATGCTTCCGGCAAGATATCGGGTTTATTCTGAAAGGATAACATGATTATAAATACAAGTATACTTAATCCCTGTGGCCTATCCCGATTAAACGGGACAAACTATTTTACTTATAAATCAAAATTGTTTACACATGAAAAAATATTTTGCATTTTTTCTCCTGGCTGTGATCCTTGTATCATCGTGTAAAAGATATAAGGATTACGAGGGTGTTGTTTTTACCGAAAAAGAACCCCGCGACTGGGAAAATCCTTCTGTTTTCGGAATTAACAAAGAAAATCAACATGCAAGTCTTATCAGCTATCCTGATATGGAAGCAGCTCTGAAGGGTGATAAAAAAGCTTCTTCACATTATCTGTCGCTTGACGGAACATGGAAATTCAATCTTGTTAAATCCCCGGACCAAAGGCCATACTGGTTTTTTAAAGACGATTTTGATATAAGGCAGTGGGATGATATTGAAGTGCCTTCTAACTGGGAAATGAAAGGATATGATGTTCCTATTTATGTAAACATTGGGTATGGATTTGAACAAAACCATCCGTTCATTCCTCATGAATATAATCCTGTCGGATCGTATAAGCGCTACTTTAAGATTCCACGGAACTGGAAAAACAAAGAAGTTTTTCTTCATTTCGGAGCTGTTGCTTCAGCTTTCTATGTCTGGGTTAATGAACAACCTGTTGGATATAGCCAGGACAGTAAGACTCCGGCGGAATTCAATATAACCCAATATCTGAAAAGAGGTCAGAATTCTTTAGCTGTTGAGGTGTACAGGTGGTGTGACGGAAGTTATCTGGAAGATCAGGATTTCTGGAGGCTTAGCGGGATACAGAGAAGTGTATTCCTGCATGCAAGGCCAAAAACATATATCGAAGATTTTTTCTGTACGGGGGATCTTGTAAACGATTATAATGATGGTCTTCTCAGACTGGGAGTGTCAGTAAAAAGTCCGGGAGATGATAAAGAGGATTATATTATTAAAGCTTCTTTGTTCGAAGAAAATACAGAATTATTTTCCGGGTCTGAGGAGATAAGTTTTATTTCAGATACAGCTTCTGTAACCTTTTTTGGGGAATTGCCGGAAGTGAAAAAGTGGTCTGCAGAAACTCCGTGGCTCTATTCTCTTGTTATAAGCCTTGAAGAAAAGAATGGGGATGTCCTTGAGTGTGTCAGTACAAAAACAGGATTCCGGAAAGTAGAGATTAAGGATTCTCAATTGCTTGTCAATGGAGTAGCAGTTCATCTGAAAGGAACAAATTTGCATGAACATCACGACATTAACGGGCATGTTATTGACGAAGCTACAATATTAAAAGACATCCGTACTATGAAAAGTCACAATATAAATGCAGTCAGAACTTCTCATTACCCTCAGCAGGAATTATGGTATGAGATGTGTGACAGGTACGGGCTTTACCTGATTGATGAAGCCAATATTGAGTCGCATGGTATTGGATATGACAAGGATGTAACTCTGGCCGACAAACCGGAATGGGGAGATGCTCATTTTGAGAGAATGAAAGCAATGGTGGAAAGAGATAAGAATCATCCTTCTGTTATTATCTGGTCTCTTGGAAATGAGGCCGGCGACGGACACAATTTCCTGAGAAATTATTTATGGACAAAAGACCGGGATCCTTATCGTCCTGTACAGTATGAGAGAGCGGAAAAAAACACTAATACTACTGAAAGACATACCGATATTATATGTCCCATGTATTCCAGAATAGAACAAATTGAAGCTTATGCTGCGGATGAACAAAATGACAGACCTTTAATTATGTGTGAGTATGCTCATTCAATGGGCAATTCTACCGGAAACCTGCAGGATTACTGGGATGTAATTGAAAAATATCCGAAACTACAGGGGGCTTTTGTTTGGGACTGGGTAGACCAGGGGATTCTCAAAACAGGTTCAGATGATGAAAAATACTGGGCGTATGGAGGAGATTTCGGAGAAGAGGGAGTCCCCAGTGACGGTAATTTCTGTATTAATGGGCTGGTCTGGCCTGACAGGACACCGAAACCCGGATTGAAAGAGGTTAAGAAGGTGTATCAATATGTTGAATTTAAACCTGTTGACCTTGAAAAAGGGATAATAAGAATAAGAAATAAATATGATTTTATTGATCTTTCCGAATTTGGATTTACCTGGGAAATAGCTTCAGAAGGGTCTGTTTTACAGGCTGGAATTATACCTCTGGGAAAACTCAATCCAAAAGAGGAAAAAAATATTTCACTTCCTTTTGAGGAAATTGATCCTGCTCCGGGAAGAGAGTATTTCTTAAATCTGAAGATTATGGGAAATGATGAGAGGCAGCTCGTTCCGGCAGGCCACGTGTACGCCGAAGAACAGTTTAAACTTCCCTTTCAGACCAGGATAGTCGATACTGAAATGCCAGTATTCTCTGTTTTACAGACTAATATTACAGGAAATAATCTTGAAGTGGCTGGGACAGATATGAAAATTATATTTGATCTTCAAAAAGGGAGAATGATGTCCTATACTTACGGAGACAGGGAACTGATCTTAAAAGCTCCTGAACCTGATTTCTGGAGACCACCAACAGATAATGATTATGGCAATTATATGGATAAAAGACTTTCTGTATGGAAGAAAGCAGGAGAGCGGACCGTTGTTACAAGTGCTGATATACGCAGACCGGATATGAATAGAGTTCTTGTTGTTTTCAGGTATGATATAACAGATCCTGCAGGAATGAAAATAGCAGGATATTCTTCTACATACAGTATTAGCCCATCAGGAGACTTAGTAATCTCCAACGCATTCAGTAAATTATCAGCTAATATTCCTGAAATACCCAGAATGGGCATGCAGATGCAGATTCCAAAAGAATACGTAAATCTGAGGTGGTTGGGAAGGGGACCTCATGAGAATTATTCTGACAGGAAAAGTTCGGCATTTATTGGTCTTTACGAAAGTACAGTTGCTGACCAGTATGTACCTTACATACGACCCCAGGAAAACGGTTACAAAACAGATACACGATGGCTTTCCCTCACTGATGCTGAAGGAAATGGTATTCTTGTATCAGGAGATCCCGTCTTTTGTTTTTGTGCTCTTAACAATATTCATGACGATTTTGAATCGCCAGGCAGACTGTCACAATACAGAAAAGATGCCAGAAGTGCCAATACTCATACAAATGACATACAACCAGGAGACCTGGTAAATCTTAATATAGATATGGGGCAGATGGGAGTAGGAGGTGATGACAGTTGGGGGGCTCCGGTACATCCACAATACAGATTGACACAGACAAGCTATGAATACTCATTCCGGATCCGTCCGATAAGTAAGGATGATGATGTTTTTGAACTTTCACGACAAAAGTTCTGACGGCATATCAAATCTCTTCATAGAAATATGCTGTCTTTTTATCTGCATCATCCCATGTATATAACTTTCTGTCCCTGTTAAGATAGAAAAAATTCATCATGGCAAAATCACCTGCACACATAGTGGCATGAACAAAAAGAAGCAATGACAGACTCCATTTCCATAAAGGAGGGACATGAAAAATAAGAAGAATTAGTCCTGCTGAAATTAATGCAAAAGGAGTAAATCCGACCAGACTGAATTGTTTTGCATTTACAACATGTTCATGAGCCGTTACGTAGAACATGTATTGCTTAAGATCCATGCCTATACGTATCCTTTTCGCTCCGGTTGTCAGAAAAGGTATAATGTGTAAAAACTCATGAACAGGAATAATAATTA
>LSQX01035352.1_pt1 | contig 30402 bp, 26 predicted proteins | sample 654561 | NCBI WGS metagenome assembly LSQX01 (sample SAMN04489861, study PRJNA283612) | anaerobic digester metagenome | isolation source: 4 biogas reactors fed with cattle manure at either 37C or 55C with and... | place: Denmark: Kongens Lyngby | collected 2014 | reverse complement strand
ATATTATATGCCTAAGTAACAATTATTGTCAATGGGTTCATGGATATTTTCAGTTTTTAATATTAACGCTGTTTTCTTTTGCATGTATGCTGTTACTCAAGCCTTATTATTAACTCAAGGAGAATGTATTTGATATTTATAAACTTTTTATCTATTGTTTAAAAACGGGTATTTGACACTTGAATAAAGAAAAAATCTCCAAAAGCCTTGATATAGGCTTATTTTTTTGTCAAATTTTACTTTTATATATTGCGGAATATGTAGCAATATGTTATAATATAAGGGTCTGGAGGTGTTGTTTTGAAGCTAACCATATCAAAATCTAAAAATTCCACTTCACTTTATGTAGCAAAGTCCTTTTATGCTAACGGAACAAGAACTTCTAAAATTGTTGAGAAATTAGGTACTGTTGCTGAATTGGAAAAGAAATTAAACGGCCAAGATCCCATAGAGTGGGCAAAAAAATATATTGAGGAGCTTAACAGGAAGGAAAAAGAAGAAAAACGCGAAGTGCTTGTCAAGTATTCTCCCTCAAAGCTTATCAACAAAGGCGAACAGCATTTATTTAACGGCGGATACCTATTCCTGAAAAAAATATATCATGAGATTGGACTACACAAGATTTGTAAACGAATATCTCAAAAATATAAATTTGATTTTGATTTGGATTCGATTTTTTCAAGATTGGTATACGGCAGAGTGATCTTTCCTTCTTCCAAACTTGCAACGCACGAGCTATCTAAAAAGTTTATTGAGCAGCCTAATTTTGACTTGCATCAAATCTACAGAGCTCTTGAAATTCTCGCAAAGGAAACAGATTTTATCCAATCTGCCATATACGAAAATAGTCTGAAAATCTTTAAGCGAAATACCGGAGTTCTATACTATGACTGCACCAATTATTTTTTCGAGATAGAACAGGAGGATGGCAACAAACAATATGGCCCATCCAAAGACCACAAGCCCAACCCAATTATCCAAATGGGCCTATTCATGGATGGAGACGGGATTCCTCTGGCTTTCAGCATGAACAAGGGAAATATGAATGAACAGCTTACATTAAAACCATTGGAAAAGAAAATAATTTCCGATTTTGAGCTTTCTAAATTTATTGTCTGTACCGATGCTGGCCTTGCTTCCGCAGAGAACCGCAAGTTCAACGACAAAGATGGCCGGGCTTTCATTACTACACAGTCTATCAAAAAGTTGAAAGCGCATTTAAAAAAATGGGCCCTCGCCGCAGACGGTTGGAAGCTTCCCGGAAGTGAGAAAGACTATGACATTTCCAAGCTTGATGAAATGCTGGAAAAAGCTAATCCCGAGGACAGAGAAAAAATACGGTCGAAGGTTTTTTACAAGGAACGCTGGATCAAAGAAAACAGTTTTGAGCAACGGCTGATTGTAACCTATTCCATCAAATACAGGGATTATCAGCGCAAAATCCGGAATGGTCAAATAGAGCGAGCCCAAAAGCTTATCGATACCAATCCGACTAAAATCAAGAAATGCAACTCAAATGATTACAAAAGGTTTATCCATACGACCAGCTGTACCTCAGATGGAGAAGTTGCGGAAAAAGAGTTCTACAGCATCCATTCTTCTCTCATCCTGAAGGAAGAAGCGTTTGATGGGTTTTACGCAGTTTGTACAAATCTCGAGGATGACGTATCTGAAATTATCAAAGTGAATTGCAGAAGATGGGAGATCGAAGAATGCTTCAGGATAATGAAGAGCGAATTCAAGGCACGACCTGTGTATTTAAGCAATGATGACAGGATTGAAGCGCATTTCACCACTTGCTTTATAGCACTGATTCTTTATAGGTTGCTTGAAAAGAAGCTCAAGGAACAATTCACTTGCCACGAGATCATTACCGGGCTGAGAGATATGAATTTTCTGGAACTTAGAGGCGAAGGATATGTTCCAGCCTACACAAGATCAGATTTTACAGATGCGTTGCATGATGCCTTTGGTTTTCGCACCGATTATCAAATTGTTACTTCATCTATTATGAAAAAAATTTTGAAGGATACGAAAAAGTAAAAAATATTACTCACTTTTCATATTAATAAAAAATCCTGCAAACGCTTTTATTTCAAGTGTTTACAGGATTTTTTTATCTTCCAAGTGTCAAATACGGGATTATATTTTATAATCTATGCAAACTCTTGTCAAGACAGTAATAAAAATAAAGACGTTTTCCCTTCGTTTCTGTTTACGCCCTTAATATTAAATTCCAATAAAAAGTAATACAGGGAAAATATGCCTAAAATTTTGTATTCATTATTATTTATTGACAAACGAAAAAATTACTTAATTATATTAATGATAACTAAAATGATTGTAAAATTATGCAGGATGAAAAATGCACGTTAGAGAAAGAATCATTTTTCATCCTGCTGAGAAAGTTCAGATTTGCTCGATCCAGCCGAATTTATCAGGTATTCTTCCGTACTGGATCCCGGTTATTGTATCATAAAGACGTTGTGAAACCGGACCGATTTCTCCATTATTTATTGTGATTATTTTTCCATCGCGGTTTAATTCACCAACGGGTGAGATCACTGCTGCAGTACCTGTTCCGAATACTTCTTTCAGCATGCCTTTATCATGGGCTTCATAAACCTCATCAATTGTAATCCGGCGCTCACTCACTTTGTACCCCCAAGATTTTAGAAGTTCAATTGCCGATTTTCTTGTAATACCAGGAAGAATACTACCTGTAAGAGCAGGAGTAACAATTTCATCATCAATTACAAAAAAGACATTCATCGTTCCGACTTCTTCAATATATTTTTTCTCAATACCGTCGAGCCAAAGCACCTGTGTATAGCCTTTTTCTATTGCTTCAACCTGTGCCTTAAGGCTCGCGGCGTAATTTGCGGATGCTTTTACTTCACCAAGTCCGCCAACTACAGCACGCACGTATTTAGTTTCAACATAAATTTTTACCGGATTTATCCCTTCCTTATAATAAGCTCCAACCGGGCCGGTTATAATAACAAACATATATGTTGAGGAAGGACGGACGCCGAGATACGGATCAGTTGCAAAGATAAACGGACGTATATAAAGGGATGTGCCGTACTCTTCCGGTATCCAGTCTCTATCGATATCCACGAGCGCTTTTATTGCTTCGACACCGAATTTCTCATCAATCTGGGGAATACACAAACGTTTACATGATATGTTCAGCCTTCTTATGTTTTCAGCAGGTCTGAACAGATTTACCTTTTTATCAGCTGTTTTATATGCTTTAAGTCCCTCAAAAATGCTTTGTCCGTAATGAATGGTCATAATTGAGGGCGAAAGTGACAAATCGCGATATTGGGTAATTCGTGCATTGTGCCATCCCATTTCAGGGGAATAATTGCAAATAAGCATATGATCCGAGAAGATTGTTCCAAAAGAGAGTCCCTCGGCTGATGGTTTGCTCTTAGGTTCATTTGTTTTCTCTACGAATATTTTCATATCTACACACTCCTTTATTTAAGCATTTCTTATATGGATCCGAAAAAATATAAATGATACCGCTATATATTTAAAGAATGCCGTTCATTTATAAAAATTATCTGTTTAAGCCGGGCTGGCCGGCCTTTGTATCATTATTCTAAATAATCATCTGTAAATAAGAAAACCTATCTAATATAGCTTATTTTACAGAGCTGTGTGAGAACACGATTATTTTAAAAAGTATTTTATCATACCAGACATGTATACTGCAAACAAAATCTTGCGTGCTATTATCAATTTTGATATGATAACCGAAAGGAGGACAAAAATGGGTAAAGGTCTGCAACCGGACTTGTTTGTAAAGTCAATCTACTCTCTTGATATAAATTGGCTTAAGGATAGAGGGATTAAAGGCGTGCTTCTTGATATAGATAATACGCTTATTACTCACAAACAAAAAATTCCCGATGAAAAAGTTATTGAGCTTATAAAACACTTTCAGGAAAATGGAATACAGACTGCGATTGTATCAAACGCTACAAGAAGAAGAGTGGAAGTATTTAATGAAAAACTTGGATTATACGCAAGGTATCGTTCGTTCAAGCCGTCAAAAAAGGGTTTTTACAAAGCTATGTCTAAACTCAAACTAATACCATCCGAAACAGCTGTTATCGGGGACCAATTGTTTACAGACATACGCGGCGGGAACAGGCTTGGTTTAACCACAATTCTGGTCGAACCCCTTGATGTGAATGAACCGGTAACGGTACGTCTTAAGAGGTTTTTAGAGAAAATAATTGTTAAAAAGGATCCTGTCTGATATTGTTTTAAAGAAGGGGACGAAGCTAATATGTCTGGCATTAATGTTGACGGAATGACATCTTTATATGGACTGGCAGGCAGCCACATAGGTTTTTCACCGATACCGGGGATTTTTAATGCTATCAGCGGATTTATTGGATATAATTCGGTTATGATACCGGTTAATACTGAAAAATATGATATTCATATGTCATTGGATGCGCTAAGGATCTTAAATTTTAAAGGCGTGTTTATTGATACGCCGCATAGATGCGAACTTGATCAAATCCTTGTTTCTAAAACGGATGAAGCACAGATGTGCGGCGCAGTAAATGTTGTTCGCATTGACGAAAACGGGTTTCATGGGCATAATACGGAAATTTCCGCTTTTATTAAGGCTTTCCCTGTAATTACTGGGGAGCAGCTTGTGGGAAGAAGGATTTTTTTAATCGGTGCGGGCGGAATCGGAAAAGCTATCTCCATGGCTTGTGCGCAGGAACATTGCGAGAGCCTTGCAATTGCAAGCAGGACGGCGCAGAAAGCGTATGATTTAAGCAGGGATGTCAACAAACATTACAGTGAAGTTTCGTTTGCAGCCGAACTCAATGATCCGGACGCCATTCACAGTTTTTACAACGCTGAAATCATTATCCATGCCACACCAAGCGGAATGTTTCCCAAAATTGATGTAAACCCTTTGCCTGAAAGCTTTCAACCGCTTCCGCATCATATTGTGTTTGATACGATATATAACCCGCCGCAGACTAAGCTTTTGCAGATAGCCGCAGATAAAGGCTGTAAAACATATAATGGCAAAGATATTATGTTTTTCAGCAGCCTTGGTGCGTTTCAGTGGCTGACTGATGTAACGGTAGACCAGGATACTGAAAATAAACTGTTTGAGAGTTGGAAAGAGTTGATATATAATATATAGCAGCTTGGTGTTTGAAATTGCCAGGCAATTTCTTGTGCTGTTTTATATGAAGGTATGTCAAGAGAATTAGGAGGAATCGCAAATGGTAATTAAGAATTACATGGAAGAAGTTGTATTCCATTGCATGGATGATGTTTTAAAAGATATAAATATGTGCAAGTGTGATACATGCATGATGGATATAGCCGCAAAAGCCCTTAATGATTTGCCTCCGCAATATGTTGTTACAAAAAAGGGCGAAGTATATTCAAAAATTAATAATTTAAAGGTCCAGTTCGAGGTGGATGTCATATCGGCCATAACGAAAGCGGCTGTGCTTGTAAAAAGGTATCCGAGGCATGATATAAATCAATCGAAATAATAATACATACGCAAATTGTTATAAATTGAGTAAACAGGTGGAAATTACGCCTGTTTTTTCATGTAAAAAATTCAAGTCTAAATGATGGGACCACCGCATAAAGAGCAAAGTTTTCTTATCGGGCGTACAGTGGTATTCCCAGGATTGCACAGCTTATCCGGCTTTCAGTAACTTACACTGCGGATATTGCATATACTGTCTATGTACTGTTAATCGTGGGGGAATTCTATTGATTCCGGCGGTGAAATTGGAAAAGGTCAACAAGCGCTACCATACTCCGGAAGGTGAGATCAGCGCTCTGGAGGATATCTCGTTCAGTGTAGGCGAGGGCGAATTTGTTGGAATTGTCGGACCAAGCGGTTGTGGAAAGACGACTCTTTTGTCTATAATATCTGGATTACTTGAACCATCGGGAGGAAAAGTATTTATATTTGGTGAAGAATCGTACGGAGTAAACCCCAAAATAGGGTACATGCTCCAAAGAGACAGTTTATTTGAATGGCGGACTATTTATAAAAATGTAATGCTTGGTTTGGAAATTCAAAATCAGGTTACGGCTGAAAATATATCCGGTATTAATGAGCTGCTCACGAAATACGGCCTTAACGCGTTCAGGGATAATTATCCGTCGCAGTTATCAGGCGGGATGAGGCAGCGTGCCGCATTAATCCGCACACTCGCGGTAAACCCTAAAATCCTTCTTTTGGACGAAGCATTTTCTGCTCTTGATTATCAGACAAGGCTTGCCGTTAATGACGACATATACAATATCATAAAAAAAGAGGGTAAAACCGCTATTATGGTTACGCATGATATTGCTGAAGCCATAAGCATGTCAGAACGTCTATATGTATTATCAAGACGCCCAGGAACTATAAAACTTTCTGTCGATATCAATTTAAGTATTGAAAACAGAACTCCGTTATTATCAAGAAAAGCTCCGGAATTCCGGCAGTATTTCGATATGATATGGAAGGAGCTTGATATACATGTCTTATGAAACGTTTTCAAAAGAACAGATACAGTACCTGAAAAGGATAAAATCCAGAAACCGAAGTATTGTAATTTTACGAATTATGCTGTTTGTTGTTTTTCTTGCGGTGTGGGAAGCCGCTGCTTCATTAAAATGGATCGATCCGTTTATATTCAGCAGCCCCGGAAGAATAACGGCAACGTTATCAAGGCTGTATATCGATGGAAGTCTTTGGACGCATGTGTTTACAACACTTTGTGAAACTGTTGCTGGCTTCCTGTTAGGAACTGCGGCGGGAGTTTTAATCGCGGTTATTCTATGGAGCTCGGACACATTTTCGAAGGTTTTGGAACCGTATCTCGTTGTTGCAAACGCGCTTCCTAAAATAGCCCTTGGTCCGGTTTTTATAGTATGGCTCGGAGCAGGTCCTTTAGCGATTATTACCGTAGCTTTGACAATATCTCTTATTGTTACGGTGCTGGAAGTGTATACGGGTTTTAAGCAGACCGATTGTGAAAAAATAAGACTTGTGCAAAGCCTCGGTGCGAACAGAGGCCAGATTTTAACAAAGGTAGTACTGCCGTCTTCATTTCCTGTGGTAATGAACTCGTTAAAAGTGAATGTCGGGCTTTCGTGGGTCGGAGTTATTGTTGGAGAATTTTTAGTTTCAAAAGCGGGTTTGGGCTACCTGATTGTTTACGGCGGACAGGTTTTTCAGCTCGATCTTGTCATGGCAAGCGTTGTGATACTGTCGTTACTTGCAGCTATTATGTATTTCGGTGTTCAGATACTTGAGAAAAAAATCGCGGGAAGGTATTGAATGATTTGAAAATTTATCTATGATACCGGATTATTCTTGATAAAATTGAAGGAGGGGTTCCTGATGAAACATATATGGCTGTTTTTTGTTGCTTCTTTGCTCGCAGTACTATTACTAACCGGATGCGAAACAGGCAGAATAAAGGAAATTACACTATGTGAAGTTACACACTCTATTTTTTACGCACCTCAGTATGTTGCAATAAACAAAGGTTTTTTTGAGGAGGAAGGGCTTAAGGTTACTTTAGTAAACGGGGCCGGTGCGGACAAAGTTATGACAGCGGTTCTGTCAGGACAGGCGGAGATTGGTTTTTCCGGACCTGAAGCCTGCGTATATGTGTATAACGAAGGAAAGGAAGACTACAGCGTTGTGTTTGCACAGCTTACAAAAAGGGATGGTTCTTTTCTTGTGGGAAGAGAACCGATGCCTGATTTCAAATGGGATGATGTAAGAGGGAAAATGATAATTGGCGGAAGAAAAGGCGGTGTTCCCGAAATGACGCTTGAATATGTACTAAAACAGAATAATATAATACCTGGCCAGGATGTTGAAATAGATACTTCAATACAATTTGCTCTGATGGGCGGGGCCTTTCTTTCCGGGCAGGGTGATTTCGTGACGCTTTTTGAACCTGTAGCTTCAAGCTTTGAACGGGAGAAAACGGGTTACATCGTATGTTCAATCGGTCAGGAAAGCGGTGAAATTCCTTATACCGCATACTATGCCAAAAAAAGCTATATTGAAAAGAATCCCGATATTATTCAATCATTTACAAATGCGATATACAAAGGGCAACAGTGGGTTGAAAACCACAGTGACAGAGAAGTTGCAGAAGCACTGCAGGAATCGTTCCCTGAATCTGATTTAGAGCTTCTGGAGATAGTTGTTAACCGCTATAAAACACAGGATGCGTGGAATAAAACACCTGTGATGAAAGAAGAGGCATTTAACCGGCTTCAGGAAGTTATGAAGGAAGCGGGAGAACTTAAGGAAATGGCTCCTTATGATAAAATCGTAGATAATACATATGCTGAGAATGCAATGAAAAAATAGTCCAAGGAGATATAAAAATACAAATCAGGCGCTTGCTCCAACCCGTTTGGAGCAAGCGCAGCTTTTTGTCTAACCTGAAATGGTAACTTATCACATTATTGTAACTGCTTCAATCTTCATTGTTCATTACGAAAGTGCGGTAGTCCGCTAACATTTCCCTAAGCAGTTCAGGTGTGTTCAGGTGGTAAGGGCAGTTGTTAAGACAGTGGCCGCATTCTATGCAATTTTCGATGCGTTCCATATTTTCCTTCCACTCATTAGTAATAAAGTCTTCATAAGGAGCCCTTCTTAACATAAATTTCATCCGTGCGGCCATAGGAATCGGAATATCCGCGGGGCAGGGCAGGCAGTAACCGCATCCTCTGCAGAAATTACCCGACAGTTCTTTTTTGTCTTTTTCTATTAAATTTTTCATTTCTTCATCTATCGGCGGAGGATTTTTTTCCAAATCAATAAATCGGTCAAGTTCGGTTTCCCGTTGAATTCCCCAAATAGGAACAACATGTGGATAATTCCATATAAAAGAAAATGCCGCCTCCGCATTTGTGATTAACCCTCCGGAAAGTGCCTTCATAGCGATAAATCCTATGTTGTTATCTTTGCACAAAAGGGATAGGTTTATTTCTTCATTTGTAGATAGATAGTTAAACGGGTATTGAATGGTTTCATACAGGCCGGATTGTACCGCTTCCCGGGCTATTTCAATACTGTGGCTTGTTATACCGATGTGACGGATATATCCGTTATTTTTGGCTTCAAGCATTGCTCCATAAAGCTCATCTTCATTAACGGGAAGGCTGTCCGGGTTATGAAACTGGTATATATCAATGTAATCGGTTTTAAGATTGTTAAGGCTGGTTTCGAGGTGTTCCCAGAATGTATCGGCATCCTTAGCATGAGTCTTCGTGGCGATAATAATTTCTTTACGGACAGAAGACAAAGCGTTGCCGATCTTTTCCTCACTGTCGGTATAAAGTCTTGCAGTATCAAAAAAATTAATACCGTTTTTATATGCTTTTTGAAGCAATTTTTTTGCCGTATCCATCGATACGCGCTGTATCGGCAGTGCGCCAAAAGATACACGGGATACTTCCAGACCTGTTTTACCAAAGACTATTTTTTCCACTTAACCATTTCCTTTCATATAAAAAGAAAAAATTTCATTTAATAATATAATTTCAATAATACAATGAAACGCTGTGCCGATCAAGTGAGCTATAGTCTTTGAACAAGGCTTGGCAGTTTATGTTATAATATGATTATTCCGCTATCAGATAGCAATGTATATTGAGATAGGAGGAAAGGTTTTAAAATGAATCAGGATTTTATTAAATTTATAAAAAACGACAGGTTTGCCAAGCTGGTCGGTACGGAAATTGTGAAGGTTGAACCGGGTTATGCGGTTGCTGAAATGAAAATAGCCGAAAAACACCTGAACGGTATAAACACAGTGCAGGGAGGGGCAATCTTCGCGCTTGCCGATTATGCTTTTGCGGCCGCTTCAAATTCGGAAGGCATTGTTACTGTTGGCATAAACGTTAACATATCATATATGAATGTACCGAAAGGGAAAACCCTTAAGGCTGAAGCCAGAGTCACTTCTGTTAGCAGGAGAATCTGCCATGTTGAAGTAGACATTGTCGATGAGGACAATGTTCTGATCGCAAAAGCCAATTGTACAGGGTACCGAAAACAGCAGACAGTATAAGCTGGTTAACCTTAAAGATGACGATAAACACCGGCAAGCGTCGTACCAAAAGCGGCATATAGTATCAACAGGGTGGTTAAATAAGCTATATCAACTGCGAAGGAACTTAAACCAGAAGCCTTTTATATGGAGCCTTTTACGCAGTACAAAGCTAATTGTTTTTATTCCGCAAAAGCGTTTTTGAAGCTTGTATGATTGCTCCTGGTAGACATTCCAGATTGAACCCTTTGTATAGATTACCGTATTAATCAGTTCGCTGCCGGATTCACCGGGAAGCCCATCCCATATTTCGATTGAAAATTCCTCCTGATCGGGTGAGAATATCGGAATAGTTATCTCATCGGAACCAAAATTGCCGAAGTTAACATTTCTGAAGCCGATAACGGTTTCAGCGCCGTCAATCAATGTAGCAATGCCGCGTTCAATGCCGATTCCAAGCTCACTGCTGCAATAGCTGTACTGGCAGCCTGAAATAAAGGTGTAAGGATTTAGGTAAGCCTCGCCGATTCCTGAGATTTTAAACTGAAGCTGTGAATATATACTGATGTAATTACGTCCATTCCTTGTCGCACAGCGAAGCCGTACTCTTCCATCGGCTTTAGCTGTTAATACGGCGGTTTTCCCATTGGCTTCGACGTCGGCAAGAATTGAATCATAGCCGGAGTCATCCGTAACACGCCATTCGACTTCTTGATATGTAGCGTTTTCCGGATGAAGTATTGCTTTTACGGTGATAGAATTTTTATTGTTATTTAAACAATTGCCATCGATACTCGCAAGTTCGATTTTTCGTACAGGGATTTCCTTTATCTGATTATTAGGTTTGTTTTCAAATAGTGTATTGCTTAATCCTTCAGGATAACTGCAGGAAATGGAATTAAGCTTTAGAAATTGTGTTTCCATGCCTAAGGATGACACTGTTATTTCCATATCCCCAGGTTCATATGTCGAAGCTATTATGGCAAGAAGTTTACCGTTGAACAGCCTTTTACTTGTACCTTTATACTGGTCGTAATCGGTACTGTCGCCGTTATCAAGTCCTATCAGGCGGCCGCAGCCTTTAACGCTTATATTAACTCTGTTATTTGCGTTTTCAACGGCAATACCGTTTGCATCAACGGCGGTTATTTCTATAAAAGACAAATCACGACCATCTGCGTTCAATATCGTTTTATCTGGCTTTAAAACCAACTTTACGGCGTCGCCGAACGAGCTTTTTATATCCTCTGCAATAACATTTCCGTTCTCATCATATGCCACTGCTTTTAAAACGCCTTTCGAATAAGGGATCTGCCAGTCGCCCAGAAGCTTTTTTCCATGCTTGTGATCAATATTGAACGTTCCTAACGAGACATCGTTAAAAAACAATTCGATTTTCGGAGCATTTGAGCAGACACGTACATCTATAAGCTGCCCTTCGGAAAAATCCCAGTACGGAAAGATATGTATCATCGGGTTTGATTTATAGTCTGTCCATTCGGCCTGATAAATATAGAATGTATCTTTTTTGAAACCGGCGGTATCGACTTGCCCGAAATAAGAGTTCTTTGTTGTATATGGCGTTGGTTCTCCGATATAGTCAAACCCGGTCCAAATGAATTGTCCGGGAGAATATTCGGCGTCCCTGTCCGCGATAATGCAGTATTCTGTATTTTTAGCGCCCCAGCTTGTTGTGCTGTTTCCAAGGGAAGAGCACTGCAGATCATCATCACAAAGAACAGGCTGAGCCAGCGGAAAATGGTAAACGCCCCTGCTCTGTAACGTTGACGATGTTTCACTGCCATAAATAATCCAGTCGGGATATTTTTTGTGATGCTCGTCATAATATTTCTCTGCATAATTATAACCGGCAAACTTTAACATATCCGCACACTTTTGCGCGTTTTCCCATGGCATGTAATTCGATGCAATCGTCGGCCATGCATTTTTATTCGGATCATGGGTAAGAACCAGTTCCATGAGCATTTTTGTAATACGCTGGCCATTTTCATCGGCATGCGTGTCATAAATCTCATTTCCAATACTCCACATGATTACGCTCGGATGATTTCTGTCTCTGCGTACCCAGCTTGCAACATCTTTTTCTGCCCAATCTTTGAAGAACCGGGCATAATCGTAAGTTGTTTTTGGCCTTTCCCACATATCAAACGCCTCGGAAACTACAAGAAAGCCCATTTCATCGGTGAGTTCCATTAATTCTACCGCAGGCATGTTATGTGATGTTCGGATTGCGTTAACGCCCATCTCTCTTAATATTTTAAGCTGCCTTTTTATAGCTGTTTTATTAACCGCCGCGCCCAATGCACCGAGATCATGATGCTGGCAGGCGCCGTGGAGTTTAATTTTTTTTCCGTTCAAAATAAAGCCCTTGTCAGGATCAAAATCAATCTTCCTGAAGCCAAAGTGCTGTGTTTCAGTATCAATAACTGTATTTCGCACAATTAATTCGCTTTTTAACGTATAAAGGTTAGGGTGGTCAATATCCCATAAAAGCGGATTTTTAACTGTAAGGGTCATTTTGGACGGATTATAGCTTCCAAAGGGCGGAGAAAGCTTACTTTTACTTGATGTCGCTTCGTTCCCGGACGCATCGTAAATAGTATGAGTTATGAATAATTCATCATTAATTTCTTTGTCCTGATAAACTTCACTTGCTATATCAACGTGCCATAAGTTTTCGTCTTTTCTTGTTGTTATGTATATGCCATCTGAGATAAAATGCACGTTTTTTTTCGTTATAAACCATACATTCCTGTAAATGCCCGCACCCGAATACCATCTCGAATTGGGAGAACGGTAGGCAACACGGACAACGACATCATTTCCGCCATCAGCCAAATAATCGGTAATATCAAATTCAAACGTGGAATATCCGTATTTCCATTCTCCGGCCTGTTTACCGTTTATGTATACAGTTGAATCCATATATACGCCTTCAAAACGCAGAAAATATTTATTTTCCGGTTCAATGCGGGGGATATTGAAGTTCTTCCGGTACCAGCCGTCGCCTGACTCATAAAGGTTATTGGTGTCGAATATAAGCCAGTCGTGCGGAACCTCCACAGGCTCCCAGGCCTTATCATTATTCATGAAAAGCTCATATGGAGTATCCGGTTTCTGTTTTGTGAAATACCAGTTATCGTTGAACAAACGCTTGCAACTCATAAAGCCCTCCCAAATCAACAGATATTTAAAGCATTTTATTTGAAAAACAGCAGGACAATGCCCTGTAAAATACCAATAATAAAGCCAAGAACCGCCCCTAACAATTCAATATATCGAAGCTCATTTTTGACTACACCGGTAACAATTTCTTCAAAAGCAGCAAGATCGAGGGCTTCAATTTTATCGGAAACCATTTTCGATACCGAAATCCTTTTATTTGCGCCCGTTATTGCTTTTTCAAGCATATCGCGGATATATTTTTCCCCGTCCTTCTGCATGAAGTTATCAAGCTGTTTTTTTAAGGTTTTATCGGTAAACCCGTGAAGAAACGCGGGCAGTTTTATTTTCAGAATTAATACTACATTATTAACAATAGCTGATTTAAGGTCGTTTATTTCTTTTTCGGAAACAAGTCGATTAAGTATATCACCTGACGATACAAGCTGTTTTTCAATTACGTCACCTATTGAAGCAGCCAGTTCGGATTTCCTTGACGGTATGACACCGTGAATTTTTAATCCGAAAGGAAGTTTTATCGGTTTTATTGGTTTAAACAACAACCTTACTGCTATAATATTTGTTATCCAGCCGATAAAGCATCCAATTGACGCAAGAAGAATTATCTGAAGAAGTATCGTGCATCACCACCATTGTACATTGTGCTAAATAAAAAGTATAGCACAATATTATTAGAACAGCATTAAAAATATTGTGTCTTGGGATAGTAAACGCTACTGTTCAGGCATTGCCTTCTTAACAATTATTTATACAATGAAAAAAGAATACCATTCTTTACATGCTGGAAAATGAAGTGTATAATTAGTTTAATTAAATGAAGCTTAATATTGCATTTGCAGGGGAACCATTATGGTTGAGAAGGTTAAAACCTGACCCTTTGAACCTGATGTAATTAATATTACCGTAGGAAGCAAATAAAAAAGTTTTAAAAGTGCTTGCCTTGCGGCAGGCATTTTTTTTAAAAATTAAAAGGAGACGAACTAAATGGCGGTTAACTATTCAACCCAGATGGATGCGGCAAAAAAGGGAATAATTACGGAGCATATGGTTTGTGTAGCTGTTAAGGAAGGTGTTGATTCGGAGTACATAAGGAAAAATGTATCTGTTGGAAAAATCGTGATACCGGCGAATAAAAACCATAAAGCACTCGAACCTGAGGGCATTGGATTGGGCTTAAGAACAAAAATCAATGTTAACATAGGAGTTTCAGGCGATTGCCATGATATCGATTGTGAGATTGAAAAGGCACGTAAAGCTCTTGAATTGAAGGCTGAAGCGATTATGGATTTAAGCTCATTCGGCCAGACATCAAAATTTAGAAAAATGCTTATTGAAATGTCCACCGCGATGATAGGAACAGTTCCCGTATACGATGCGGTTGGTTATTACGGTAAGGATCTTAAGGATATTACGGCAGGGGAGTTTTTAAAGGTAATAGAAGAACATGCGGCTAACGGTGTTGATTTTATAACGATACATTCGGGTATCAACAGGGATATGGCGCAAGCGATAAGAAATAATAAAAGACAGACAAATATTGTTTCAAGGGGAGGCTCGCTTCTCTATGCATGGATGGAACTAAACAATAGCGAAAACCCATTTTATCAGTACTTTGATGACATACTTGACATATGCTCTGATTATGACGTAACGGTTAGCTTAGGTGATGCATGCAGACCCGGAAGTATCGCTGACGCTACCGATTCTGTCCAGATAAGAGAATTGATAACTCTTGGAGAGCTCACCGAAAGAGCATGGAATAAAAATGTTCAGGTTATTATTGAAGGTCCCGGTCATATGCGGATCAACGAAATAGCCGCTAACGTCGTTCTTCAGAAAAAACTGTGTAAAGGCGCTCCGTTCTATGTTCTTGGACCTGTTGTTACCGATGTTGCTCCGGGATATGATCATATAACAAGCGCGATAGGAGGGTCAATAGCAGCAGCTAATGGTGCAGATTTTTTGTGTTATGTAACCCCTGCGGAACATCTGCGGCTTCCAAATCTTGAGGATATGAAAGAAGGTATAATAGCCGCAAAAATTGCGGCACACGCGGCAGACCTTGTAAAAGGTGTTAAAGACGCTGAAAAATGGGATTATGAAATGAGTGAGGCAAGAAGAGAACTAAACTGGGAAAAAATGTTCTCGCTTGCTATAGATCCTGAAAAAGCCGTAAAATACAGGATGGATTCAATTCCGGGAGCCCGTGACAGCTGTACGATGTGCGGAAAGATGTGTGCCGTAAGGAACATGAACAGAGTATTGGAAGGAAAAGAAGTTAATATTATTTAAGTTAAAAGACTTCACTGCATTTTATCGATAAATAAAAACGATTCGAGGTGTTAATAATGAAAGTCAGAACAATAGCGTATTCGGCGGTTTTAATTGCATTCGGCGTGGCGGGAGGGTACTTTATTTATTTTCCGGTCGGAGCCTCCAAATGTACACCGGTGCAGCATATTATAAATGTTCTGGCGGCCGTGCTGCTTGGACCTGGGTACGCGGTTCTTTCAGCATTTTGCATATCTCTAATCCGCAATATTCTCGGAACCGGAACTGTTCTTGCGTTTCCAGGAAGCATGGTCGGCGCTTTTCTGGCTGGTTTGTTGTACAAAAAAACTAATTCGAAAGTTATCGCGGCTTTGGGTGAAATTTTTGGTACAGGCATACTTGGTGCGATTATTGCCTGGCCTATTGCAAATTTCATGCTTGGCAACGACGCTGCCGTTTTTTTCTTTGTTGGCCCGTTTTTGCTAAATACTGTTGTGGGAAGTATAATAGCTTTATTGGTATTGAAAGCAATGGACTTTGCAAAAGGTTCCGTTAATACAACAGAAAACCGGAAGGAGAATAATAAATGATGAAAAACGTGCTTGCTATTGCAGGGTCTGATTCAAGCGGAGGAGCTGGAATCCAGGCCGATCTGAAAACATTTTCCGCACATGGTGTATTTGGGATGACAGTGATTACCGCTGTAACGGCTCAAAACACATCAAGGGTTATTGATGTCCAGGATATCAGTCCGGATATGATAGGAAAACAAATTGACGCAATATTTGAAGATATTAATGTTGACGCGGTTAAAATCGGAATGGTTTCGAAAATTGAGAGCATAAAGGTTATCGCGGAAAGACTAAGAGAATACAAGCCTAAAATCATTGTGCTTGATCCGGTGATGATATCAAAAAGCGGATACGCTCTTCTTAAGCCTGATGCGATAAAGACACTGATTTCAGAACTTTTGCCGCTTTCTACTGTGGTAACTCCGAACGCTCCTGAAGCAGAAAAAATATCAGGCATAAAAATTAAAACGATGCCGGACATGAAAAGGGCGGCAAAGATTATACATGATATGGGCGCAGAAAATGTTCTTGTTAAAGGCGGACATATCGAAGGCAGCCATTCGACCGATTTCTTGTTTGATGGGAAAAGTTTTAATGTATATGAGTCGGAGTATATTAAAACAAAAAACACACATGGCACCGGATGTACTCTTTCATCTGCTATTGCTTCAAATCTCGCTCTCGGAATGGATATTGTGAGCGCTGTTGATAACGCGAAAAAATACATTACAAGCGCAATAATGCATTCTTTAGCTATAGGGAAGGGAAACGGACCTACACATCATTTTTATGAACTGTACAAAAAAGCCGGTATATTGTGTTAATTCAGGAAAGGATTAAAATGGAACAAAGCATACTATCTGAAATATCGGATATATTCAATGATGTAAAAAGCTTAAAACCGCTTGTTCATCATATTACAAATTACGTAACCGCTAACGACTGCGCGAATATAGTCCTCGCTGTTGGCGCGTCTCCGGTTATGGCTGATGACCCGGAAGAAGTTGAAGAGGTTGTTTCGCTGTCACAGGCATTGGTTATAAATCTTGGCACTTTAAGCAAAAGAACTGCAGAATCGATGTTAAGAGCCGGAAAGAAAGCGAATGAGCTTGGGATACCCGTGATACTTGATCCGGTTGGAGCCGGAGCGATTTCATGCAGAAACCGTACGGCGGAAAAAATCATTCAAAATGTAAAGCTTTCGGTGATTCGAGGCAACATGTCCGAGATAAAGGCAATTGCGGGATTGGGTTCGTCCACCCGCGGAGTTGATGCTTCGGAACACGATATAAATTCTTCAAATGATTTACGGTACGTAAAAAACATAAGTGAAAGCCTGTCTGAAAAATTTGGCTGTGTTATTGCGATAACCGGAACGACAGACATTGTGTCGGACGGCCGTAAAACGGTTTTTATAAGGAACGGCGATAAAATATTTTCTTCGATAACAGGCGCAGGATGCATGTGTACGTCACTAATCGGAACATTTTGCGCTGTCTGCGGAAATTATCTTAAGGCGGCTTCGGCCGGAATACTTACGTTATGCCTGGCCGGTGAAAAGGCGATTGAAAATTTTATGGGTACTGAATTTGGAAGCGGTAGTTTCAGAACCTTTCTTATCGATTCGGTGTTCAATCTTCAGAAAAAAGACTTTACGGAAAGAGGAAAAATTGATGTTTCATTATAAAACCGATTATTCACTTTATTTGGTTACCGACAGCGCGATGCTTCACGGAATAACCCTTGAAGAAGCGGTTGAACAGGCCGTAGTGGGAGGGGTTACGGTTGTTCAGCTAAGAGAAAAAAATTCTTCTTCGCTTCAATTCTACAAAACAGCGGTAAAGGTAAAGGAGGTTACCGACAGGCATAAAATTCCGCTTATAATAAATGACAGGCTTGATATAGCGCTTTCCGTGGATGCGGCGGGTGTTCACCTTGGCCAGCGGGACCTTCCGTGTAAACCTGCGCGCAGTATTCTCGGCAAAGATAAAATTATAGGAGTGTCAGCGGCAACGCTTGAGGAAGCAATAGCCGCACAGGAGGATGGCGCGGATTACATCGGTGCAGGAGCGTTATTCAGCACCGAGACAAAAACAGACATAAGGAATTTGAGCATTGAACGTTTAAAGGAAATTGCAGGGAATCTGAATATTCCCGTTATAGCAATCGGGGGAATCAACAGCGAAAACGCAGCGCTATTAAAAGGAACAGGCATACGGGGCATTGCCGTTGCATCCGGAATTCTTGCGCAAAGCGATATAAAAAACGCAGCACGGTCGCTTAGAAATATAGTAAGTTCTTTTCGATGTGTGACGACGTAGATGAAAAGAATTTTAATTGGAGGATTTATTGAATTTGACAAAGTTTAATGTTATTGGAGCAGGCCTTGCGGGATGCGAGGCGGCATGGCAAATTGCGCAGCGAGGCGGGAAAGTAAGGCTGCATGAGATGAAACCGCAGAAAAAGTCTCAGGCTCATCATATAGATACCTTTGCCGAATTGGTATGCTCTAATTCATTCCGTTCAAACAGCCTCGAAAACGCTGTTGGCTTATTAAAGGAAGAACTGCGCCGGATGGATTCTTTGATTATTCACTGCGCCGACAAAACTTCAGTGCCCGCAGGAGGTGCTCTTGCGGTTGACAGGGAAGCTTTTTCATCTCTTGTAACCGATATGATAAATAAACATAAGAATATTGAAATTATATACGGAGAAGTGCAAACCATACCACAGGGAGGCATAACAATCATAGCCACAGGCCCATTGACTTCGGACGTGCTTTCAGTTGAAATATCAAAACTGGTTGGCGATGAATCGCTTTACTTTTTTGACGCCGCCGCACCTATTGTTAAAAAAGACAGCATTAATATGGAAAAGGCATTTGCTGCTTCAAGATACAACAAGGGCAGTGATGATTATATAAACTGTCCGATGAACAAAGAAGAATATACGAAATTCTATAATGCCCTAATAAGCGCTGAAACCGCCGAAGTTAAGGATTTTGATAAAAGGCTGATATTTGAAGGATGCATGCCAGTTGAAATAATGGCGGCAAGAGGAATAGACACGCTTCGTTACGGCCCTATGAAGCCTGTCGGGATAATAAACCCGCACACCGGAACAAAGCCGTACGCCGTTGTTCAGTTAAGACAGGATAATTTTGAAGGAACGCTTTTTAATATCGTTGGTTTTCAAACCCGTTTGAAATGGAGCGAACAGAAAAAGGTATTTTCAATGATACCGGGTCTTGAAAACGCGGAGTTTGTCCGTTTTGGGGTTATGCACCGCAACACTTTCATTAATTCTCCGGTCCTTTTAATGCCGACATACAGGATGAGGAAATATGAGAATATATACTTTGCCGGGCAAATTACAGGTGTTGAAGGTTATGTTGAATCAACCGCCTCCGGTCTTGTAGCTGGCATTAACGCGTACGCCGATGCATACGGAAAAAAACCGGTCGTTTTCCCGAAATCGACTGCGATAGGAGCACTGGCAAATTATATCAGTACATCTTCTATCGGATATTTTCAACCCATAAATATAAATTATGGGATTATTGAACAGCCTGAAAACAGGATAAGGAACAAGAGGGAAAGATACAAATCTATCAGCAAAAGGGCGCTGGAATTGATAGATAGTTTTAAGACAAATTAAACTCCTATGCGTATATTTATATGAAGCCATAAAAAACGATGCATTTTGAATATCCAAAATAAAAGCATATATGGTCAGTCTTAGTTTTCAACAAACACACATATGGTACGGTCTTTTTTTCGATAAACATCTAAGAGGTGTTATACTGTTATCAGGGAGGTTAAGGAGATGAAAAAATTAACAAAATCAATATTTGTTCTGCTTCTTTTAATTGCGGCCGGAATTTGGCTTGCCACCGGTTTATACACAATAAAAGCGGATGGCGGCGAACAGGCGGTAATTACACGTTTTGGTAAATTTATCGACATCAAAACCGAAGCCGGTTTGAAATGGCATATACCGGCACCGATTGAAAGGGTTGAGATTGTAAAATGCGATGTGCTTCGCAGTATGGAATTCGGATACGCAACGACAAGAGCGGGCGGCTCGGCACAGAAATCCGAATTCGCCGTTAATCCACGCGAGGCGTTAATGATAACCGGAGATGAAAGCCTCGTAAATACCGAAACGGTAATTCAATATAAAATTACAAATGTTAAGGATTATCTTTTCAATGTCGACAACCCTGAAGGCACGCTTAAAAATGCCGCTGAAGCGTCAATAAGAAGGATTGTCGCAAACCATACGATGGATCAGGTCTTAACCGATCAAAAGGATATGGTGCAAAATGAAATACTTCAGGATTTGCAGGAAATCTGCGATTTGTATGGGCTGGGAATGCGGATTCATCAGGTCGCGCTTCAGGCGGTGTATGCGCCCGCTGAAGTTGAAGAGGCTTTTAATGATGTAATAAAAGCAAGGGAAGACAGGAGCCGGTTTATTAATGAAGCGAGAAAATCCAGAAATGAGATTGTCCCTGCCGCGGAAGGGAAAGCCGCGGAAATGCTGAATCAGGCAAACGCGTATAAAGAAAAGCGTATTTCTGAAGCACGCGGAGATGTTGAGAATTTTAAGCAGGTACTCAATAATTATATGCTTGGTGAGGAAGTAACTCGTACAAGAATGTATCTTGAAACAATGCAGAAAATACTTCCCGGAGCGAAAATATACATAATGGACAGCGACAGCAATACATTAAAATTTCTTCCGATTGACGGTTTGCAGTAACATATAAAATTTTAACAAGTTTTTAAGATGTTTTGAAAAGTATAAGGGAGGGTCGGCAATGGAACAGAAATTTGAAGGAATAAATAATTCAAAAATAATAGATCTTGATAAAGAAAAAACAAAAAAGATTATGAAGAACATACTATATATCATAGCGGGGATAATACTGTTTTTAATTCTGTTCAATTCGTTCACATTTACCGTTGATGAGCGGGAACAGGTAATAGTTACTCAGTTTGATAGAATTGTAAGGGCTGTTGTGGATGATAAATCGGATCCGTCTTATGACATGTTAAAACAGGATGAAAGATACAAAAACATAAGGATTGACGAGAAAAAGGGCTTATGCTTTAAACTGCCGTTAATACAAAAAACCAGCTCATATACTAACAAGCTGCTTACATATGATACCGATCCGGAAGAAGTATTTACGCTTGATAAAAAAACAATTGTACTTGACAACTATGCCGAGTGGGAGATAGTAAACCCAATCCTGTTTATGCAGAACCTGGGCAGCATATCATTAGCCCATCAGAGAATTGACGAATACATATACTCAAGACTTCGCGAAGAGATCGGAAGAATTGATGCAAGCAAGCTTGTTGCCGACAAGGATTATGTATCGGAAATGCTTTTTAGGGTCAGGGATTTTGTTAACGGCCAATTGGAAGCTCAGGGGATAAAAATAGTCGATGTAAGAATAAAAAGAACGGAATACCCGGAAGCAACATATCAGAACATATTCGAACAAATGAGATCAGAGCGTCAGGCGGTTGCCACCGAGTACCGGTCCGAGGGTCTTAAGGAAGCACAGAGAATACGTTCGGAAGCCGAAAAGGAAGCTACGATTATTGAAGCACAGGCTTATGAACAGGCTCAAAAGCTGCGGGGAGAAGGCGACGCTGAGGCTCTTAAGATATACGCCGAGGCATATAACAGGGATCCTGAGTTTTATCAGTTTTGGAAAACACTACAGACTTACGAAGATGTTATAGGCGAAGATACAACAATTATTATCAGCCCGGATTCGGATTTTGCCAGGTATATATACGGTAAAGATTAAAATCAGCAATTAACAAAAAACCTTATTCCCGGCTGTATGCAGCGGACATGTAAGGGTAGAAAAGGCCCTTGTTCGCCGTCAACACATATTTGCATTTTTTTATCGGACTCAAGCCGACATTCTCCGGCGCGAAGGTAAATGATATTCCTGTCACCGGATAAACCGCTGGAAATCATCTTTAGAAAAATGTTTGCAAGTTCCACCGGTTTTGCGTTTTTAAACAGTAGGATATCAAACAATCCATCGGATATGTCGGCTTCTATTAAAAAATTTGAAAAGCCTGCAGCATTTCTCCCATTCAATAAAATGAACAGTATTACGTTTTCTTCAATACTGTAATTCTCGGTTTTCACTAAGATATTAAATGATTCTAACTGCGGCAGCTCGCCAAGTGCCTTTAAATAATACGCCGCGGGGCCAAGCGCCTTTTTTATTTCATTGTTCGTATTAAACGATGCGCCGGCGAATACTCCGCCGCCTATGTTTCCGACAAAATAACGGTCGCTGTTAACGCATCCGATATCAACAATCCTGGTCTTTCCGGCAAGGATAACATTTACCCACTCGTCCATATTGTCAGTCATTCCAATACCTCGAGCAAAATCATTGCACGTCCCGCAGGGAAATACGCCTAAAGGAAGATTAATACCGTTTTTCATAAGAAAATTCACTAAATAATTAAGACTGCCGTCGCCGCCGGATAGAACAATAAAAGAAAACTTTTCTGATTTAAGCAGTTCATGGAGATTTTCATCGGTATTTGATGTGTCAAACATCCGAAATGGGACAAGAAAAACACCGGACTGCTGGAACTTCTTAATGATATAATCAATCTTATTCTTAACGCTTTGATCTCCGGATTTCGGGTTGTATAGAAAAAGTCCTTTCTTCATTTATTGCACTCCTATAAAATAAGCGTAATATAAATAAAGGGCAGTTAAAATTGTACAGGGATTATTCTTCCCATATTCCGATCATTAAAACTCGTTTTAACGCTGTTAGTTGTTCCGTCTTACTGTACTTATAAAATATTTTTAACTGTACAAAAATTGCTTGGAAATTTTAACGCATCGTTATTATTTTCAATAAAACTGTGACCCTTTGTTTGTATAAACTACAAAAAAATTAAATAAAAAGCTGTTGATCTGGAAATTATCATTTACCGGAGATGTGGAATAAATTAATTGTGTTTTGCAGGACAGTAATGATAGAATAACATTGTAAAATTTCTTTTGTTGCTTTAAACTGTCCTGTTTTCCGTCTGTTAAGATAATTATAAAGACCGCTGAAGACAGGAAACATGCTAAAAAGAAGAAAAGAACTGTTATATTGAGGTGGTTTCCGGATGGATCGGAATAATAAATTTTTAAGCGGTGTATATTACGATTTATATCATAGAAGAAAGAATAAAACCATTAGCAGTCAAAATACGGACTCAAGCGGCCAAAAAACAAACCCGGATAGCGGCAGCGAGCAATTGGAATCCGAACTTAAAACAATAATAGACGAATTTTACAGCAAACAGGGTATATCCAGCCATCAGGAAAACGAGTCAAAGCCTTTTATGCCGGACGAGATTAGGGCTGAAATAGAAAAACTAATCGGCCTTAATAATATTAAAGAAGATATCGAAGCGCTTATGGATTTTGTAAAGATACAAAAACTTAGGCGGGAACATGGCCTTAAAGGCAGCAGAATTGTGCTTCATACGGCATTTATCGGAAATCCCGGCACCGGTAAAACGACTGTTGCCAGGCTTATGGGTGAATATTTTAAAGCCCTGGGAGTTTTGAAGAAGGGGCATCTGGTTGAAGTAACCCGAGCCGACCTTGTCGGGCAGTATGTTGGAGCAACGGCTGCAAAAACGAACAAAATAATAGACAAAGCACTTGACGGGATTCTTTTCATAGATGAGGCATATGCTCTTTCCACCGGTGATGACAAAGATTTTGGAAAGGAAGCCATTAATATACTTGTTGACAGGATGGAAAAAGACAGGGAGAGGCTTGCCGTTTTTCTTGCTGGGTATGAAGACAGCATGAAGATGTTTCTTGAATCAAATCCGGGTCTGGCATCGAGAGTTTCACGCAAATTTTATTTCCGCGACTATACAGGCACCGAGCTTTTGCAAATATTCCAGCGTCAGATGGATAAAAATGAATATACAATGTCCGATGAATGCCTGAAAGTTATGGAGAAATATTTCTGCTATTTGTACGATACCAGAGACAACAATTTCGGCAACGGAAGGGTTGTAAGAAATATATTTGAACGGCTGGTTAAATGCCAGGCTGATCGGCTTGCCGAGGAAGACGAAGTAACGGTTGATATGCTTAAAACATTCACGATTGAAGATATCGAAAGAGCCGTGCCGGTAAAAGATATAATAGTTACATCGGATAAGCTTGATTCAGTTATGAATGAGTTGGAACAGTATGTTGGACTGAAAAATATAAAGGATCATATAAGAAGTCTAATAAATATGATTAAAACGAACCAGAAAAGAGAAGAATTAGGCTTGCCTGTGAAGCAGCTGACATACCATGCCATATTCTGCGGTTCTCCCGGTACGGGAAAAACGACAATAGCACGAATTCTTGGCCGTATATACCAAACACTTGGTGTTTTGAAAAAAGGACATGTTGTCGAGGTTGATCGTAGCGGCCTTGTGGCAGGATATGTAGGGCAGACCGAAGAGAAAACAAACAAGGCTATAGACAAAGCCATGGACGGAATTCTGTTTATTGACGAAGCATACGCCCTTGCAGGCGGTAATAATGATTTTGGAAAAAATGCGATCGATACAATCCTTAAGCGCATGGACGACGATAGAGAAAGGCTTATTGTAATTGCCGCGGGATACACTGAAAAAATGCGTATGTTTATAAACTCCAATCCCGGGCTGAAGGATCGTTTTTCGTGGACTTTTGAATTTAAAGATTATACGGAAAAAGAACTTATGGACATTTTTCTGTTATTTGCGCAAAAACAGCATTACATTTTAAGTGATGAAGCGATCAAGGCTTTATCGGATCATTTCCATAACATTTACAGGCTTCGGGATGAACATTTCGGAAACGGCCGTTATGTCCGCAACCTTTTTGAAAAGGTTGTTATGGAACAGTCAAGTAGAATCGGAGCAAATATTGAAAATGTAAAGCGTGATGAATTATCGATTATAACAGAGAACGATGTATCAAGAGCACTTCTGCTGCTATAATTAGCGGTATTAATATTTGTAATGTTCAGATATTACTTTTTGAGCTATTTTTTGTTTGCTTTGTTGTACAATAGTTCTACAAATTGTCTGGACAGTGACGAACAAATTAGCATCAATACTAATTTTTGATTTATGTCTTGTATACAAAAAACATATGCGTTATAATTGTTTTGGTTGAAAAAGCTTGATAATAGCTTATTACAAGGTTTTATTACCTGGTGATATATATCATTTTAATATTATTTATGTATAATACGGTGCATACTGATATTGTACAAGATAAGCAAAAGAATAAAAGCTAATATAAGGAAGTGTATTGATATGAGCGCTTTTTTAGATCGAATATCCGAGAGGGCCAGAGCCGAAAAAAAGACAATTGTACTGCCCGAAACTAGTGATATACGGGTAATTAAAGCGGCTTCAATGGTTCTTGAGAGAGGTATTGCAAATGTGATACTGGTTGGAAATGAAAAGAGCATTAAAGAGCTTGCAGCCGGTATAAACATCGAAGGAGCAGTAATAGTCGATCCGGAAAACTCCGACAAAATGGAAGACTATTCAAATTACTTTTACGAGCTGAGAAAACATAAGGGGATGACTGTTGAAAAAGCAAAAGAAACATTGAAAGATCCGTTATACTGGGGAGTAATGATGGTAAAAAAAGGAGAAGCGGACGGCATGGTTGCCGGAGCTGTATACTCGACGGCCAATACATTGCGGCCGGCGCTTCAGATATTAAAAACAGCTCCGGGGACAAAACTTGTATCCGCTTTCTTTATTATAGTTGTTCCGGATTGTGAATATGGTGAAAAGGGAGCGTTTTTATACGCCGACAGCGGTTTGGTTGAAAATCCCGATGCGGATCAGCTTTCGGAAATCGCCATATCTTCGGCTAAATCCTTTAAAATTCTTATCGAAGCCGAACCGAAAGTTGCGATGCTTTCATACTCAAGTTACGGCAGCGCAAAAAGTGAATTAACTGAAAAAGTAATTGAGGCTACCAGGCTTGCAAAATTAAAAGCTCCTCATTTACTATTGGACGGTGAATTGCAGGCAGATGCGGCAATCATTCCTGAAGTGGCGGCTTCAAAAGCCCCGTCAAGCCCTTTGAAAGGGAATGCAAATACGCTTATTTTTCCTGACTTGAACAGCGGAAATATAGCGTATAAGCTGACACAAAGGCTCGCAAAAGCCGAAGCGTACGGTCCTATCACGCAAGGTATTGCCAAACCGATAAACGACTTATCAAGAGGCTGCAGTGCTGAGGATATAGTCGGTGTTGTCGCAATAACCTGTGTTCAAGCTCAAAATTGTGATTGATTATGTTACTGGGGGGAATATTTAATGAAAGTATTAGTTATTAATACGGGAAGTTCTTCTTTAAAATATCAGTTGATAGATATGAATAATGAAAAGGTTCTTGCCAAGGGCCTTTGTGATAGAATTGGGTTAGACGGCTCGTTTATCAAGCAAACTATTAATTCTTGCAATGAATTTAAAAAGGAAACCAAATTAAACAATCATAATGAAGCAATAATGGAAACAATATCTTTATTGACCGACAGCGGCATTATAAAAAGTATGGATGAAATTACGGCCGTCGGTCACAGGGTTGTACACGGCGGTGAAAAGTTTTGTAAATCCGCTCTGATTGATGAAGAGGTAATAAAAGCAATTGAAGAATGCATTATTTTGGCTCCTCTTCATAACGGTCCGAATATGGTTGGTATAAAAGCATGCAGGGAGATTCTCCCAAATGTTCCGATGGTTGCGGTTTTCGATACTGCATTTCACCAGACAATGCCTGACAAGGCTTTTATTTATGCACTTCCTTACAGTTTTTATCAGGAAAAAGGAATAAGAAGGTATGGTTTCCACGGTACGTCGCATAAATATGTTGCCCAGAGGGCTGCCGTTGTTCTGAATAAACAATTTAATACTCTTAAAATTGTAACATGTCATCTTGGTAACGGCTCAAGCATATGTGCGGTTAAAAATGGTGCCGCCGTCGATACAAGCATGGGCTATACGCCGCTTGACGGGGTAGCTATGGGCACCAGGTGCGGTTCAATAGATCCTGCTATAGTAACAGGTTTAATTGAACATGATAATTATAACGCGGCCATGCTTAATGATCTTTTAAATAAAAAATCAGGTGTTCTTGGAATATCAGGTATAAGCAGTGATTTCAGAGACCTTGACGAAGCAGCTAAGAAAGGCTGCGAAAGGGCAGAATTAGCGTTGAATGTTTTTTCATACCAGGTAAAAAAATATATTGGAGCATACGCCGCGGCAATGGGTGGAATAGATGCTCTTGTTTTTACCGCTGGGATAGGAGAAAACAACAGCGATATCCGCAAAAGAATAGTGGAAGGCATGGAGTTCGTTGGTATTGAAATTGATGATGAGAAAAATCAGGCAAGAGGTATTGAAATTGATGTCAGTAAGCCTAACGCCAAAGTAAAGACCCTTATTATTCCGACAAACGAAGAACTTGCTATAGCAAGGGAAACTGTGAGCCTTTTAAATAATTTTAAACATGACAGCGCTGATAAGTCTTACTTTTGCGAAAAGGAGAGGGTACATTGAAAAAAGTATTGAGGGTTCAAATGTCTGATGGAACGGTATATGAAATTCCGGCTTTAATTATTGCGGAACACAGGGCGGATTTTTTTGAAGATAATTCAGCCAAAAAACTTACATACCATGCAAGCTCCGTACAGCCGAGACTTAGAAGCGCTGAAATAGAGTTTGCTTTGAAAAACGACAATGTTTTGCTCGAATGGGCTTCAAGCAGGATGAAATGGAAAGATCTTGAAAAACATGCCGTTAAGGTTTATCCCGATACGCAAAGCTACGAAAAGCAATGGGCGGAAGCCCCAAAACAAATCATAAGTGAGTAAATCCTGCCAATCAGTTTTTGTAACCGTTCGGATTTTACTTTTAACTGTTGTACATAGTTTTTATATTATGCATCCGAACGGTAACACGATACATAGTCAGGCATGTTTTTCCGCAAACATTTAATTGACAACATGTAAAAGAGCGTGATAAATTTTAATGTAAGAATTTTTATACCCAATGCAGGTATTGATTATTTATTTTTGCTGTTAGGATGATTTACTGCTGACATCTGATGGGGGTTATAATATATGGTAGTATGCAAATTTGGCGGTACTTCAATGGCCAATGCGGAACAGATAAAAAAAGCGTGCGAAATAGTAACATCAAACACGGAACGCCGTCTTGTTGTTGTGTCCGCTCCGGGAAAAGAAAATGATGAAGACAGCAAGGTTACGGACATGCTTATTACGCTTGCTGATAAATTTCTGAAAACAGGTGAATGTGAAAAAGAGCTCATGGCTGTTGTGGAGCGATACCGCAAAATTGCCGAAGGTTTGGGCTTAAGAAACGAAATAATAAAAGATATTGAAAACAATCTTAGAACAAGGATATCCCTTGGTTATGACAACAGGGAGAAGTTTATCGACCGCATGAAAGCCGCCGGTGAAGATAACTGTGCCAGATTAGTCGCTAAATATCTCAGAAGCATCGGATATGAAGCTAAATATATAAATCCGAAGGATGCCGGCTTCATTTTAAGTGATGAATACGGTAATGCAAGGGTTTTACCGCAATCAATGAAAAATTTGTCAAAACTAAAAGAAAATAGAGGTATTATGGTTTTCCCGGGTTTTTTCGGATACTCTCATTCAGGTGATGTTGTAACGTTTTCAAGAGGCGGTTCCGATATTACCGGTTCAATACTTGCTGCAGCCTTAGAAGCTGAAGTGTATGAGAATTTTACTGATGTCGATTGCGTATTTGCAGCGAGCCCGAAATTAGTAAAAAACCCAAAAGCTATTCCGGTTCTAACTTATAAAGAGATGCGCGAACTTGCATATGCAGGCTTTTCGGTGCTTCATGAAGAAGCGCTTGAGCCCGTGTATAAAAAAGGAATACCTGTTAATATACGTAATACAAACAATCCTCAGGCAAAAGGTACAATGATTGTTCCCAAAAAAGATACAATGAACGGGCCGGTTACAGGGATAGCCGGAGCAGGAGGATTTATCACGATAAACATTCATAAATATATGATGAACCGTGAAATAGGTTTTGGCAGAAAGGTTCTAAGGATCCTTGAAGAAGAATCAGTTCCTTTTGAGCATATGCCTTCAGGTATAGATGATATTTCCGTTATTCTGCGAAAGCGTTTTGTTGATGATGAAAAGATATCAAGAATAATGGAACGCATTGCGCATGATTTATTGGTTGATAGTGTTACAATAGGTTATGACCTGGCACTTGTTATGGTAGTTGGTGAAGGAATGCTCGAAACTATTGGGGTCGCAGGCAGAGCGGCTACTGCGCTTTCAAAAGGCGGGGTTAACATACACATGATAAACCAGGGCTCATCAGAAGTAAGCATAATGTTCGGAATAAAAGAAGAAGATTTAAATAATGCCATAATATCTTTATACAATGAATTCTTTAATTGAATGATTCTTAAATATGGGAACAATTAATTCGCTTTCTTTTTTGGATCATGCGGGTTTGTCAGTCCAATATGTTCTCAGTTTCCATTTTTTTTAGCATTATGTTGACATAGCAACAAGCCTATGATAGTTTGAGATATAAGAGGTGAGTAAGCTATGCGGAAAAACATGCCTGCAATTGATAATTTTTGTACAACTCTTCCTGCGTACATAACCGAGATGCTTCAAGCTGAAGCCGAGAATAATGAAACAACCCTGTCTGATGCTCTTCTGAATATACTTGAAAACCATTATGGAATAGGTAATTGGAGAGAAAAGCTTACAAACGATACTCTTAAACATTTGGAATTGGTAATGAAACCATATGGTAATAACTTGTGGAAAAAAGAGGTTTGTGAGAAGGATAAAACATTTAAGGTATATTTTAGCGTGGATTTGCCATTTAAAGCTGATGTTGTTCTTGAGGTTGCAAAAGCAAGGTACGGGATCCAGTTTATTATATATACAACAGCAAAAAAATACCGAAAAATGTTTAGAAACTTTTATTCACATTACAGGGACGGGTTGCTTAACAGAGATATGCAATTGGAGGAATTTGCCCGTTTCGCAGCAATCGGGTATAAGCGAAACTTTACGTCTTTTAATATCAAGGAAATAACCGATAGTAATTCTTTTGCGTTAAAGCTGACAGATGACTGCATGTTTCTAAAAAATATTATTCTAATGA
>LSQX01157998.1_pt1 | contig 30406 bp, 25 predicted proteins | sample 654561 | NCBI WGS metagenome assembly LSQX01 (sample SAMN04489861, study PRJNA283612) | anaerobic digester metagenome | isolation source: 4 biogas reactors fed with cattle manure at either 37C or 55C with and... | place: Denmark: Kongens Lyngby | collected 2014 | reverse complement strand
AAAGTGCAATTTACGGAAACTCAAGCATACATAAGTGCCTGGCACCGATATTTTTTCAGTGTCAGGCACTACCATGATTAGTCAAATCTGCACCTAATAGCCAAGCTCTGCTTCAAGCTTATAATTTTCAGCCTGTGAGTTGAAAAGCTTATAATAAAGGCCTTCTGTATTCTCCATAAGCTTCTTGTGATTGTCGTATGCCTCTATTATACCATTATTAAGGACAAGAATTCTATCGCAAAATACCGAAGAGGACATTCTATGGGAAATATATATAGCGGTCTTATCTCCCACCATACTATTGAAATTCTCATAGATTTCTGCCTCTGCTATGGGATCAAGGGCAGATGTGGGCTCATCTAGTATTACCAAGGAGGCATCCTTATAAAGTGCTCTTGCGATGGCAATCTTTTGGGACTGTCCACCTGAGAACTCAACTCCTTCACTATCGTATTCCTTACCAAACAAGGTCTTAACACCTTTAGTAAGGGACTTGATCTTATCCTTAATCTCTACCTCATCAAGTATTTTGTCTACTCTTTCATCATCCTCTCCTACAGGCCTGCAAGTAATATTCTCCTGAATGGAGATGTTGAACAATTTATAATCCTGGAATACTGCAGCTACACATGCAAGATATGATGTATACTCATACTCGAATATATCAGTGTCATTTATATATATGGTACCGGAATCAGGATGATATAATCTGCATATAAGCTTTACAACCGTACTCTTTCCGGCACCGTTAAGTCCAACTATACTTACACTTTCACCCTCATGAATCTCAAATGATATATTGTCAAGTACCTTCTTATCTGTCTTAGGATATGAAAATGTCACATTCTCAAAGCGAATGGAAGAAACCGAATCTATTACTTTGCTTCCTCTCCTTGCCGCTTCATCAGGTACACTCATAAGCTCCACAAAGGGCTCAAGGTATCCAAGCATCTGGAATATAGTAATAATCGCCATCCCAACCTTCATAATCGAGGAGGAGAAATTGATAGCCGAGGATACATACATGGTAAGATCCCCAATACCTATACCTCCATGGGGAGTCTGAGCTCCTACAAAGCCATAGGCAAATACCGTCTGAAATACTACAATTATTTGGAATAGCCCTAAGAACAATCCCATCTTTCTAAAGAACGATGTAAACCATCGATTTATCTCCATATTATAAGATGTAATGGTGTCACCCAACATCCTACTCATATTAAATAGACGAAAATCCTTATGACCATCCTTTTCAAAGGCTAAATTCACGTAGTAACCATATTTACGGTTAATAGGAAGTATCTCACCAAAAAACTTCTGTTGGTAGCCGGAAAAGGAGCCTTGAATTATAAGCATTATTAATATAGTTACAAATAGCGTCACGACTAGAATCCAGGAAAGCTGTAGCATTACTGCTATAAGTCCAATAACGGTAATTGTATGATTTAAAAACTCCATTGTATTGACAATCAGATTTGATACCGCACTCTGGTTTTGCATGGCAAAGCTTGCCCGTTCCTTCAAGTCAAGATAATGGGGGTCCTCTAAGTTCCAATATTCCACAGACATAACCTTTCTTGCAAAGGCCCGTTCAATCTGCCAGTAGACCTCCTTTTCCTTTACATCAAGAAGCCTCTTTGAGGTCTTCTTTAGGAATGTGAATATAAGATTATTTGCTACGATTGCCCCGACCCAAAGTATTAGCTTGTCTTGTCTCATTCCTCCGGTAAGCTCATCGATTAGAAACTTAGGTAGAATAACATTCCCAAGAATCTGCCCTGAAAAAATCAAAGAGTTAAATATAAGCATAAAGAAATATAGGGGAGAAATACTCCAGACCAGACTCATTACCATCTTTACCTTCTTAGAATTCTTCATGCCACATCACCACCCTCCTGATAATATTTGCCTTGGATAACAAACATCTTATGATATTCACCGCCCTGCTTCATTAAATCATCATGGGTACCATATTCCTTAAGACCACTTCCGTCGATAAGTGCTATCATGTCACAAAACTTTGTGGATGCCAGTCTGTGGGATATGTAGATTGCTGTTTTTCCCTCTACTAGAGTATCAAATTCCGAATAAATCTCCGCCTCAGCCAAAGCATCAAGTGCCGCTGTGGGCTCGTCCATTATGACACAATTACCGCCCTTATATAAGGCTCTGGCAATAGCAAGCTTCTGGCTTTCACCGCCTGAAAATACCGTACCCTCCTCATCAATAATCTTTAGCATCATGGTATTTACACCCTTTTCAAGGCTATAAACCTTATCATAGAGCCCAACCTGCTTAAGAACTCTATCAACCTTATCATAATCTATATTCTCAGCAGAGCAGGCTATATTCTCTGCTATGGAGTATGCCAATATATTAATCTCTTGATAGACCACACCAAACATCTTAAATAGTTCGGATTTTTTATATTCACTAATATCATATCCATTAATCAGTATCCTGCCTGAATCCGGAGTAAACAGGCCGGTTAGAAGCTTTACAAATGTGGTCTTACCTGCTCCGTTAATTCCCACAAGAGCAAGCTTTTGCCCAGCAGGAATCTTCAAGGAGAAGTCTTCATAGATGTTCATATCAGTGTCAGGGTATTTAAAGCTAACATGGTCAAATTCTATCTCAAGGGGACACTCCTTAGGTAATGCTAACCTCTCTCCCCCAGTCTCTCCTAAGTCTTCATCTAGGAACTTAAATAGATCACGGACATACATTTTCTCTCTCATGATATATGTAATATGCTCTGAAAGAGAGGTCATCTTCTGTGATAATGTAGAGGTCGCAATTATATACATTGAAAAGTCAGCGATGGGCATTCCCTTCACAGTCAAATATGTAAGGATACCGTATGTTGCTATATCAGATATCAAAAGTGTTATAAGGCTTATAAATCCCAAACAAAACTCTCTATTCTTAATTAACTTGAATACATCCACATAGGCCTTTATCTCTAGCTTAAAATTATCAAGAATCCGCTCCTTCAAATCATATAGTCGTACATCCTTACCATAAGTGAAATCCTTGGCGGTCTTACCATAATAATCAACCCTGCGTTTATGCTTTGAAAGCTCTTCCTTCTTACTATATTCATACTTGTTGATTGCTACAGATACCCAGGAGCTAACTGCTATATTGACTACTATTGCTATCAAAATGATTGGACTTGCTAGTCCTATAAAAATAGAAAGCAAAAGAATAAGAAGAAGCAGCTGAGGTAGTTGAAACAGCTTATGATAAATCATTTCAATTCCGTTATTATTACTCGATGTAGATTCAAATGCCATGGACCTTTCTTCAAAGAACTTTGCAGATTCCATATATTTATAGTCCATGGTAAGAAGCTTGACCGCCTGATCTCTCACATAATCTATCCTAAGTGCTGTAATCTTAGGATAAAAAAAGTAAACCAACCACTCCTCTAAGAAACTAAATATTGATCCTCCTAGAAAAAACAAGGCCACTATCCTAATAATTCCCCAAAGTTCAGGAGCCGGTCCCATCAGATAGTCAATTAAAACCTTTGGCATAGCTATTGAAAAAAGTGGTACAATAAGCGCTGCTAAGGTAAAGATAGCACAGCCAACAAAAACGCTCTTATCATTAGCTCTGGCATTATCAAGCATTCGTAGTATAATACTTTTCTTATTTTTCTTACTTTGCTCCATTTTTATCCCCCACACCTAACTTATATTATATTTGATTATTATACCAGTAAGCACCAAATAAAGGAAGTATATATTTTGGGACTATCTCAGTATAAATCAAGAGACAGTCCCAATATATATTATTTATTAACTTTCGCTAGTGCCTCTACGGCCTCCTCCTGGGTATATCCGAAGATGAACTTGTATAGCTCTAGCCTATTAGTCTCCCAATCAAGAACTATGGGATAACCGATACCATTATACTTTTTTGGTGCCTCGAATGCACCATCCACAGGAACTCTGAAGGTTTCCAATTTGGTCATCTTGTTTTCAATTACAGCTTCCATCATTTTCTCAATCTGCTTTTGTTCTAAGTCTGTCGTTAAATAGCTTAAAGCCTGTGTACTGATAGGAATTATCTTAAGGATATTTCCCCTGGACATCAGGCTGTCAAACATAGCAGCTAGGGCTCTTTGCTGACGTACTACACGACCATAGTCAAAATTAGCGCTTCCTAACGTCTTAACCTTTCTAACTCTTACATATCCCATAACCTGATTACCATTCATCTTATTAAGCCCAGGCACTACATTTCTATTGGACTTTTTTGATATATAATTTGTCCTGTTAAGGTAATTTGCTTCCTCTTTACCAAGCTCTATCTCTACGCCGCCCAGTAGATCCACTATTTTCTCAAAGGCATCGAAATTTACCGAAGCATATCCGTCTATGTGTATCTTATAATTTTTCTCTATAGTTTCAATTAATAGCTTAACACCGCCTCTTGAATAGGCAGAGTTTAACTTATTGGCCTTATATCCGGGAATATCCACATAGGAATCTCGTAGCAACGAGGTCAGCTTCAGCTTGCCGTCCTTTGTATTGATAGAGCCTATCAGCATGGCATCTGTATTTCTTGCACCACCGATTTCTTCAATACCAAATATAAGATAATTGTATACATAATCCTCACTAACTACATCATCAGAAGGCTTTCTTTTTCCCTTGGCCTGTTTGTCATCATTATCTCCAGGTAAATTATGCTGCACATTATTATATACGAATTTGCTTGCTACTTTATAAAGCAAGGTTCTTCCAGGCTTAGTTCCCACAAAAAACAAAAGCAGGGCTAGCATTACCAGAAGAGCTATTCCCATACCTTTAAGAAACCTATGCTTTTTCTTCTTACCCTTTTTAGGCTTTTTTTTCTGAGGGTTCTTATCCTCCTCCATTATATCAAGAACCTGTTGTTTTAACAGTTCCTCTGTGTACTTATCCTTCATTATAATCCCCTCTTCTTCTAATATGTCACTATCTAGATAGCTTCAAATGTCTTTTACCGATAAATTGCTATCTTATTTTATCACATATTCTCGAAATTTGAAGTAGTAATAAAAGATTTAAAGAAAACTTAAGAATCAGAAATCTTTCCCACAATAGTCAAAACATTTCCAAGCTCGCTTTTTTTATGGCCATCTTTTCCATAATCTTTAACATCATGAATGCTATTAAGTAAAAGCATACTCCTAGAATTATCTCACCCACTATAAGTTGTGCATACTTATTAGGCTCGAAAATTCCAAAAGACATATTTGCGGCTGAAACAGCTCTATGTAAGGGAAATAGCTTGGCCATATACTGCTTTCCCCTTATATATAAAGCAAGGTCAAATAAGTACCCCCTAAAAACTCTAAAAATCCCCCTAAAAACTACCTGAATATATGGATTGACTTTTCGAATAGTTTTGCTATACTTTATATTACTGGGGCATTAGCGCAGCTGGGAGCGCACCACACTGGCAGTGTGGGGGTCAGGGGTTCGAATCCCCTATGCTCCATATTGGAGTCATAGCTCAGCTGGGACGAGCGTTCGCTTGACGTGCGAAAGGTCATGGGTTCGAATCCCTTTGACTCCACTTTAAAAATCCATCGTTGACGATGGATTTTTTTATTTGGTAGTAGCTACCACTTTTAAGTTCAAATGAAAGACCCATCGTATGATGCGTCTTTCATTATCCCCATATACCCGTTGCCAATAACTGGCAATGCATAAGAAACTGACAATTTAATCAGTGCCCGCTTTACTACATCTTTCCTTTTATCACCTGAGCGACTTGCTCTGAGGGTAGCGGGACACATAAGAGGAAGCCTTGGCCTCCTTCACAGGAGTTTTGCTTTAAATACTCCAACTGTGCATTAGTCTCAATTCCTTCAGCCACAACCTTAAAGTTCAGATCATGAGCCATGGTAAGTATGTTCTTTGTAATTGATGTTTCTTCGTTACTATGAGGAATTGACCTAATAAAGCTTCTATCTATCTTTATAATATCAATAGGCAATTTCACCAGATGTACCAAGGAGGAGTATCCGGTACCAAAATCGTCCAGAGCTAGCCTTATACCATGCTTCTTAAGTCTGTTTAGCCGCTCCATTGCCATAGAAATATTAGTAATAACCACTGATTCTGTAATTTCAAATATAACCGTATTATAATCTACCTTATATGATGAGATAATTTCCTCAATAATCCTAAAATCATCTTCACTTTCTATCGATTTGCTGGATAGGTTGATCGAAAGCACGATATGCCCAAGACCCTCCTGCTCCCATATTTGCTTTTGTTCTAGCGCTTTGCAAATAACCATACGCTCTAGCTCGTATATTAAATCGGTTTTTTCTGCCAGAGGTATAAAGGCATCAGGAGGTATTATACCTTTCCCAGGAGAAATCCATCTTATTAACGCCTCTACACCAATTATCTTCTTGGTGTTTAGGTCATATTCAGGCTGATAAAACAAGGTGAACTCGTCCCTAGTAATTCCCATTTGAATTCTGCCTACCATTTTGTTCTGTCCTATGTTCTGCACTATTTGATTTTTAAAGCTGCATATCTTTGAAACCAATAAATCCTTACTTGAGTCATAGTATTTTTGATTTTCCTTCATCATATGCATTCCTACTTATGCGCTGTCTATTATGTTGCCTTGCTGCTGTTCTGACAATTACATCATAAACCATCAAAAAATAAAAAACCATGTCGTATTTGGAAAATTTTTATTAAATTTTTTCCAATTACGACATGTTAATTTATATTTATTCATAATATAATGAAGTTGCTTATCAGAGCTGTTAAAAAAAGCAAATTACAGGTCGCATAAGCAACCCCATATTAACCAGTCAATAATTGAAGGAGGATTTTACAATGAAGAAATTAAGAAGTTTACTAGTAGTAGCATCATTACTTATGGTATTAGGTTTTGTACTCCCTGTTGGACAGGCTGGTGCAAATCTTGATGCAGGCATCACAGTTTGCGCAGGTGGCGGTGCACCTGTCGTTGATACCCCTGGTTTATTTTAATACTGGATTTACAGCATAATATCATGATACATAGCTAGATGACCTTTGATAAACTGCTCCATATATGACTGTTGCATAGCACATGCTATATAATAAGCTTGCTTAAGATAGCTAATACATTCTCTCTTGTTCTCAGGTGATTGCTCTCCCTTTTCTATTAGCTGCTCCATAATCCAGGCATAATTATATAATAGATGAGGGAGAACATTACCGATTTTAAACTCCTTACATATCTCTATGCCTTCATAGGCAGTCTCAATAGCCTTCTGATGCTCTTCAATCTGACCATACCATTTCGATAAATTTGAAGTAATTACTACCTGCAGGATAGCTCTTTGCTCCCTGTCTATATAGCTTTGCTTTAGGGCATTATTCACCTCCTCCAGAATATCAATTCCCTTCTTATAGTCCTCCTTTTCAGAATAGACTGAGGATATATTTAATAGTATTGTTACCTCGTTATGGTTGAGAGGCCAATTTGATAGTGATATCTCTCCATATCTGGGAATGGTTATACGGATTGCCTTTTGTAGCTCCTCTAGGAATTCATCTGTATCAATCCGATTTAGTCGATAATTTACTAGGCTATCGGCACGGATAATGAACTGCTTATCAAGATTAGTCCCCCCAAGCATCCTCTTAATGTCCTCTAATATATACTCCGCCCTATGGTAATCATAGATATGAATACACGTCTCAAACTGTCGCATCTTCTCCAGTACCTTAAAATCAGAAACAGACAGCATGGAATAAGCGCGGTCCCTGATCCTGCCCATTCGCTCCATAAGAAGCTCATATACATCCTTGCTGGGATTTTGCCTTCCGGTCTCTATCCTGGAAAGAGTCTCCGCAGAGCAGATATCCTCACATAGCTGCTCCTGGGTGATAGACAGAGACTTTCTGGTCATACGAACTATATCTCCTAATCTATATCTTCCCATCCATACTCCTCCCGCAAATGCTTCTTGATTCTATCTGATTTAGTATAATCATCGAAGAAATGAAACAGATGATATGCCTTAAGATAGAGGCAGATACATTCCCCCTTATCACATGTCTCCCACAGACCGGCAGCTTTAAATTTTCCCTCGGTTGCTCGGGCCTTAATAAGGCTTAGCTTACCAAGATACTTAATTCTACGGCTACCCTTATTCATCTCAAGACCCTTATTGCACAGCTCCAAGGCTCTGTCAAGGTCATTTTGCTCTAATAAAAACCTAGCACCTATGGCTGCTATCTTTGGATAGATATTAATATTTTGCTCCATCTGACTATGCCAGAAAAGATAATTGATAATCTGGTCTAAGGTCTTATGTGCTCTATCAGTCATACCAGTAGATATCATCCTTTGTAATATATCCAGAATAATATTAAATTCTGAGGTGCTTAGAAAATACTCTGCCAACTCCTCTGTGTCAAAATCAGGTACCGTACAGGCTATGGCCTCCATTAGCATATCTATGGTTACCTCAGGCTTGCCCCCCTTTAGCTCATTAAGCCTTGCTTTGCAGACCATTACAAATTGTCTATGGGGAGAACCTTTATCGGATGCCAATTCATCGTATTCCTTTATTAATTTATGAGCTTCGTCTATAGCTCCATCTTCAATCAGCTTATTGATTTCCATCCTGCTTTGATAGGCTTCATAGTCGAAATCCGTAAGAATCAGCTCAAAATGATAGGGAATTTTTCCAAGGCGCTCTAAAAGAGTCTCTAATATAAAGGCATCTATATCTCTTTCTCCCGCTTCAATTCTTGACAAGGTCGATACGGAGCAAAGCCCCTTACATAGCTTGCTTTGAGATATATGATATGTCTCACGAAAATACTGTATCGCTGAGCCTATATTATTGTTACTATCTATATCTATATCCTTATACATAGCTTTACTCCTTGGAAGGTCTATTATAGACTATAGTTTATCTAAAGGTATATTGAATAATATAATATCTTTATATTATTTTACATCATTTTGCATATTAATACAAATAAAAACTGTAGTTACTATAAAACTATATTATTATTGAAGAAATTCCTCCGGCAGACTTACCTGAAAGTCCTTGGCTAAATCTCTTAGATTTTCAGGTGTAATGGTCTGCCTTTTCTCATTTACCATGGATAGGACCTTAACCAGAATCTCGGCTGATTTTTCCACAGTCTCCACCAATCCGAAAGTTTCGTCAAAATCCTCTCCAGAACAGAATATTCCATGGTGGGCCCATATGGCCACATTGTATTTCTCCATCAATTTGCTTGTGGACAGGGCTATATCTCGTCCACCGGGTACCATCCAATCAACTACACCGATTCCATCGGGAAATACCACAGGACATTCGGTGGCCATCTCCCATAGCTCCCGTGTAAACACAGCATCCTCTAAGGGAAGTACAAAGGTTAATGCAATAACATTTGCCGGATGACAGTGGTATATAACCCTATGGCTATTATGAGTTCTATCCTTTTTAACGGAATGATTCATAAGGTGAGTAGGAAGCTCACTTGTCGGTCTGCCTCCCTTGGTCAGTCCCCAAACTAGGCGATAATTCTGACCGCTAGAATCAATCTCAATAATCGCAAGATTTTCATCGGGTTTATTTTTTATCTTACGAAAATATTTGCCACTTCCGGTAATCAGAAAATATTCTCCCTTAAGATTAGGAACCGAGACACCGATTTTATCATATGGCTTATCATATGTAAGATAGGGCTTAATATGCTCAATCTCCTCTGGCTTAATGCGGTAGCTAGCATTACCACCGTTTCTTTCATGCCAGCCCTTTTGATATCCCTCATTTGTTATGTCTATAAATTCCCTGATAAATTCTTCCTTTAATAAATCCATATTTTCTCCTCCAAAACGCCTATACTCTTTTTACTAGTACCTTGTCTTCATATTCCTTAACCTTCATATACCACTTCTCCCTTACGGGAACCCCCATCTTCTCACAAAAGAAATCCCATACATCTCCGAAGGGATAAGACTTTAACTCCTCCTGAAGAATCATCTGTTCGGTAAAATTACCTTCGCTTTGATATTGAGCCAGCCTCTCATTGGGAAGCAGCAAGGCATAGAGCATTGCCCTCATCATATTTCTCATTCCAACTACCCAAGCACTAATGCGATTGATGCTTGCATCAAAATAATCCAAGCCAATCAAGACCTTATCTAGAGCATTGTTTCGGATAATTTCCTTGGCAATCTCCCTAAGCTCATCATCAAATAAAACCACGTGATCACTATCCCATCGCACCGCCCTGGTCACATGGAGTGCTAGCTTATCTGAGAATAATAATAATGACGGGATTTTATCTGATATAGTTTCGGTTGGGTGGTAATGGCCGCTATCCAATAGGCAAAGCACGCCTCTGGTGGAAGCATAATTCATATAGAATTCATGGGAGCCCACGGTATATGATTCTAGGCCGATGCCAAATACCTTGGATTCTACAGATATACGAACATATTCTTTCTTATAATCTGTCGATAATATCTCATCCAAGGAATCCATAAGTCTTTTTCTCGGTGAATATCTGTCCGCAGGTATATCCTTATAACCATCGGGTACCCATATATTCATAAGGCAGGGCTTATTAAGCTCTTTACCTATATATTCGGATATCTTCAGACATGCCTTACCGTGATTAATCCAAAATCTCCTTATCCTTTCATCCGGATGGGATAAGGTTAGCCCCGAATCTGCCAGAGGATGAGAGAAGAATGTTGGATTAAAATCGATTCCCAAATTTCTTTCTCTTGCATATTCCACCCATGGCTTAAAATGCTCGGGTATTATCTTGTCTCTATCAGCTGAATTTCCCTCTTCGAATACACCGTAGCTTGCGTGAAGATTTATCCTATGGGTTCCGGGGATTAAGGATAGAGCCATGTCCATATCGTCCATAAGCTCCTTGGGAGTCCTTGCTTTACCGGGATAAGAGCCAGTAGCCTGTATCCCTCCTGATAGTCCCCTTGCTCCTTCAAAGCCTGTCACATCATCTCCCTGCCAGCAGTGCATAGAGATAGAGACCTCTGAAAGCTTTTTGATTGCATGCTCAGTATCTACTCCGATTTGCTTATATAGTTCTTTAGCTTCTTGGTAGCGCTTCACAATATCCATATTATCCTCCAATTTATTAAAATATTTCACCTGACTAACCATATACTACTATACTTTGAACCTCTCTTGACTAAAGTTAAGAATGTCCTTAGTGTGTTATTAAGTATATACTTTCAAATATGCTATAAAGGGTCATATCTTTTCACCCCGAATGAATCATATATTGATCGTCTAACTTCCTTTACAGAAGTAAATTCCCTAGCATATAGCATTTGGGCTGCTATATTACCGATGGCCGTTGCCTCCGAGGGTCCTGCCAGTACTGTCTTCCCCGTGCTTTCCACTGTCAAACGATTAAGATACTCTGCATTGCTTCCCCCACCGATTATATGAATGGCAGAATACCTTCTTCCTGTCAATTCTTCAATCTCCTTGACTGTCCTGCCATAGCAATCCGCAAGGCTAAGATATATGCAGGCGGCCATCTCACCCGGTGTTTCAGGCACCTGAAGATTATTATCCCTACAATAACTCTGAACAGCCCTTATCATACTGTCTGGTGCTAGAAAATCAGGATGATTCACATCTACCCTTGATGGAAACCTACTGTTCTCATCTGCCATATTACACAAGCTCTCAAAGGAGTATTTATCATCTAATTCAGCCTTTACCCTTTGTATCATCCAAAGACCCATGATGTTTTTCAAGTAACGGTAGCGATATCCATAGCCTCCTTCATTAGTGAAGTTATGTATTCGGCTTTCCTCATTACAAAGTGCTTCATCTAACTCGGTCCCCATAAGCGACCAGGTCCCGGAGCTTATATATAGAGGAAATATATTCTGATGTGCATCCTCAGAACATCTATCCTCAGGAAATATATTCTGAGGATCATCCTGGAGAAGTTCATCCTGGGGATTGTCCCCGACATAAGGAACTGCCAGTACAGCAGAGCCAGTATCATGGGTAGCGGGAAGTACTACATCTAGATTAAAACCTACCTCCTCTGCCACCTTATTTACTAGCCTTCCAACTAATGTTCCCGGTGATTTAATGGGCATAAATATATCCTTAGGATATCCCAGTCTTTCAATTAAATCATAATCCCAGGCTCTTTCCCCTGCTGCCACAAGCTGTGTTGTGGTAGCATTGGTGTATTCGCTGACCCTTTCTCCGGTGAGCAGATAATTGAAATAGTCCGGTACCATAAGAAGAGCCTTAGCAGATACCAGATGGTCAGGATATTGCTCCTTTATAGAAAATAATTGATATATGGTGTTAAAGGATTGTCTTTGAATGCCGGTTCTATAGTATAGCTCCTTCTCGGGAATAATCTGATACAGCTTTTCATCTACACCTGTTGTGCGAGCATCTCTATAGCTTACTGTATCACCAATCACATGGTTTTGCTCATCCAACAAGACAAAATCCACTGCCCAGGTGTCGATACCCATACTAGAAGGTATTTTGCCCTCTTCCTTACATTTAATCATTCCATTCTTTATTTCCTGAAAAAGATAATCATAATCCCAGCATAAATGGCCGTTTCTATTCTTAATGCCATTAGAAAAACGATAGATTTCCTCTGTCACTATCCTATTATCCTCTACATATCCCAAAATATGCCGTCCGCCGGACGCACCGATATCAACAGCAAGATAATATGTATTCATTGCAACCTACCTTTCCTTGTTAACTCACTAATTTCATTATACAGATTTAAAGAATTTATGTAAATGTACTTTGAGGAACAAGTCAATGAAAGACAAAAAATAAATATATTTTGCATAAGAAGTCAATGTAGAATATAAATTTGCATGACAAAGGGACGCTTCGATACCAGATTTAATGGCTTTAAAGCGTCCCTGAAATTTATCTCTTATTTTTTACTTTGCAACCCATACTGACAGGGTGTTAGTATCCGCTGACCATTCAGTTTTTAGCCCGAGATTTTTCGAAAGGAATGTAGCTGGGAACATCATCGTACCATTACTGGTCATGAAAGGAGCCGCTTCCATACTTGCCTTCTTTCCGTTAGCTGTAATAGCACTCTTACCATTAAAGCTGACTACAGACTTGTTATTTAGTTTGACGGTTAGTTTCTGATTTGTACCGTATGACACCGACCCACCAAGAGCTTCTACAATTGCCTCAATAGGTACAAATACCTCATTGTCAACCATCATGACTGAGGTGTTACCTCTGCCATCAATTGATCTCATCCTACCGTTCACTCTCATTTGCGATTGTCCCACAGTAATCATTACATCTGGCCAGTTTACTCTAGATTCACGATCACCATATATAGCTTCTTCTCCGGGATTTGTAGGACCCACTACTATATCAGGGTCTTTATATGTGAATTCAAAAATAACACTTTTTGTAATATCTTCATATTCAATCTCAAATATTACTCGGGACACAAATCTACCCATATCTCCTAGAGCGTCCGAGTCTGCTTCAAAGCTGAATGCACTCGTAGGTGAAAGCAGTCTGTCAAACATATCCTCTGTAAGGTCTTCATCAAATTCCTCTCCTAGGTCAAAATCAAATTCCTCATCAAGGTCAATATCTACATCAATCTTTCCAAATGAGACAATTGTATTATATAACTTAAAAAAATCAGGTATATCCATATCTAAATTCATAGGAATACTATTTTCCCACCCACCGGCTCCAAATGGATAATCGATATATATAGTTACATCGCCCTCATATGGTAGCAAATTCTTCAGATTAGTTACAGCTCCCTCTGCAACTAAACTCTCTACTAATATACCATGCTCACCCATTCTGTTTTGCTGTAAATCACTAATTAACCCTCCATCCACACCATCAATTAAGCATTCAACTATAAAATCTAAGTTGTTTAGGTTGGCTTCTACATAACCCGAATCTGTTGATGCTCCTTCAAAATCAAGTACGGCAATTACCTTGTGCCCTCCTGCAAGAACATCAGGATCAGTAAACTCGTATTCAAAGGTTCCATCATTTACAGACAACCATTTACTCGCAATGCGATTTCCATTCTCATCATAAACATTAATTTTAATTTCGCCATCATAATGCTCTTCCTCCGGATATCCGGGTAGAGCTGTCTTACAAGGGGATATTGTTCCGCTGACAATATCATTAAATGCATCTGCTTCCAGAATAAAGGGTTTAAATGGTATTGTAGGATTCATCGCTTTTAGGGTACTTGCTTTGTAGGTAGTGGTTTGGTCACCATCCTCCACAACATGATTAATACTTAATGAAATACTGTCTGTAGGAAGAAGCCTATAATTAGCGGTGAATTCATACTCAAAATTTCCTAATGAATCTGTGTTTACTTGCCTGGTGGTTTTTGTTCCGTTTCGATTCATTTCAATATTAAGCGGTATGTTTGCTGCACCAACCACACCTGCCAGCTCATCCTCATACCAGATACTTCCCCATATTTTGTCCCTATGGGCACAGAGGGCGTCTACCTGAATGACAGGCGTAATCTCCTTATTTTTTACTGAATCTCCACCGACCATTGAGCCAGTTTTAAATTGAAATGTCTTTTCGAAGATTCTAAGCTTCAGGAGATAATATTCAAATGGATTATTAAAAAGCCATGCCTTGAAAAGTGCAACAAAATCAGCACTTAAGTCAAGCTGAAGGCTTGCACCGTTTTCCTCGCTTGCCTCACCTTCAATTATAGCCTCGGCCTCCAGCCCCAGCCACACCTGGGCTGTCAGTAGATTGAAGTCAAGTACATCCAGGGTTAACTGTGGCCCTACATATGCCCAAGCGTTAATCTTTCCGTTTAGTAGTATAGCTGCCTTAAAATCTTCAGAATCGTACCAGGCATAAGGCAAAGCAGACGGGACTCCCACGAGAACACCCCAGAAGTTCCCCATAACTCCGCCTTTGATATCTCCTACGGTTTCAATCTTTGCTGTGATGGTAATCTCACCATTAACTCCGATTACTGCATATATTCCGACGCCTATATGAGCTGCGATTCTTCTGCCCAGTATCTCTGAACCGGAGTCATAATCCAAACCATAGCCATATATCCTTACACACATCTCCTTCTCAAATTTAATCTTTGATTCCACCAATATACTAGATTCCACTGTCATGGATTCAAAGCCTAGGTTAAATTCTCCGTCCCAATCTGCCTCACAAATCAACTTAGGCTCATAAACCCTAATCTTTCCACCCTTAAGCTTAACCACCATACTGATGGATTCTGAGTTAGAGGTACCTTCCGCTTCTCTATCCTCGGGATGAGGTGTGGGAGTAGGCTTCTGGGTTGGCTCCTTCTTACCCTTCGGTTGCTCTGTATCTACAGGAGGCTTCCCTGGTTTTGAAGGCATTTCTAACAAAACCATTTCTGGTATATTAAATTCATGGTAATTCCTCGATGTATCTGGTGCAGGTAGCTCAGCCTTCATTCCATCTGAAGCGTATGAAGATATACTATCATCCTCATTCACGAGAGTAACACCCTCTGCCATATCAGTTATATTTCCCTTGGTCAGGCTGATTTCCTGACTTGGAATGTATATAGATTTAATAACATCTTCGGCTTTAGGATGTACAACTGCCGCTTCTTCACCTGAAGCATCAATAACTCTATAGGTACTCTGTGTGTTCTCATCGATATAAATCTTACCCTTTTGCAGATTGATGGATTTATCATTAAATTTTAGTATATTTGTTCCCGGTTGATAAGTTTTCTCTGAGGGTGATAAATTCACCAAATGATTAGGTATGCCGGTTTGAGGAGTAAAATTCTCAATGTCACTCTCACTTGTTATGGAAGATAAATTAGCCTCATCAATATTATAGGATGCTTCCGCAGGCAGGAATTCAACATTATCCTGAAGCTCAATCTCTACTCCCTCCAGCTTGGCAGGTTTCTCAAGTTTAGCATAGGGATAAACTCTATTGTATTTATTTAAATTAATGTCAACTTTCGGTTTCAACGAATCCTTTATGTTTACAAGTGGCTTTGTAGTTGGCATCGGATTTGTCGTCGGTGCAGGTTTTGCAGCTGCTGTAGGCTTTGCCGCCAGTGTAGGCTTAGGTGTTATTTTTTGTTTTGTTACTGGTGTCGATTTTGCTAGAGTAGTTTTGTCTGTTATCTGTCCTGCATAAATATTTCCTTGTGTATTCGCTTCTACCATTCCAAATAATCCTGACAGAATGGCTACTATTAGTAATTTACTAATAAATTTTCTTAGATACCACATACTCCAAACCTCCCTGATAAACATAATCTAAACTATCTAATCTTATAATATACAAGCTGACGACAATCGTCTGATAAATAGATTTTATGAGGCTGTTTTGTATATAGATAGGGTAAATATGATTAAGTTTAGTAAGAAAAATATTCAAAGGAATTCTGTTAATGTGTTATATGATTGCCTTCCCCAGCTGATAGCTTTCGATATATCGAAGGGGTAACACCGACCTTGTTTTTAAACATCTTAGCAAAATGGCCATTGTAATTAATATTACACTCATCAAAAGCTTGCATGATAGATAGATTAGTATCCAAAAGCTTTTCCTTCAACTTCCCTATTTTATAATTAGTATAATATTCATATGGAGTAATACCTGTATGCTTCTTAAATAGCTTTGCAAAATGTGCTTTACTTAAATATGCTACTTTTGCAATTTTATGAGCATCAAAACCCTCCCTCCAATGGTTTTCAATATATTCCTTTGCTACTTCTATCTCATCTTTGCCGCGATATACCCTCCTATTAACTAAAAAAGCTACAACATATTTTACTTGCTTCATATCATCCAGAATAGGAAAAATTGTTATGTCTTGATAAATTGCAGTAATATCTAAGTCTTCTATTCCATATCTCTTTTCTATATCTTCTAGAGGTACTCTAACATCTGAGAAAAACATGCTCTCTCCTTGAAATGCCCGCCTTATCATATGTATTTGACCAGATTTGATAATTGTAGGATCCTGAAATATATTATATTTTCCAATTATCTCATATGGATCAGAAACATGATATTCATCAAGCATAGCCCTATTCACCAAGACGGATGTTCCATCCGTATCATAAACCTGAATAGGATATGGGAAGCAGTCAATAATCTTGGCAAGCAGTTCATCCCTTCCACAAAAAAATGTTTTTTTATTTTGAATAGCTTTTGTATTGTTAACCATTTCATCCCCCTTTTTATGGTATAAATCATCTTACAAAAAACCCAGCTAAAAACTAGCTGGGATCATATTTAATAAAATCATTATTCTGTAATTTCCTATAATCAGAGGGTGAAACTCCCACTTTCTCTCTAAATATTCTTGCAGAATGCCCGCTATAATCTAAGTTACAAGCAGAAAAAGCCTGAGCAATAGAAAGATTAGTATCTAAAAGCTTTTCCTTTAATTTCCCGACTTTATAGTTCACATAATATTCATGAGGGGTTACACCTATATATTTCTTAAAAAGCTTAGTAAAATGGACTTTACTTAAGCATGCTGCCTGAGCAGTTTTGTCGGCGTCAAATGGCTTTTGCCAATTTGTCTCTATGTATTGTTTACCCCAATCTATTTCTTTCTTGCCACGATATATTTCTTTAAAGATAAAAATGGCGACAAAATATTCTATAAGGCCATTTGAATTGATTAAAGGGAAGCATGTTATATCTGAGCTTATTGTTTGGATGTCCCTGTCTTCTAAGTTAAAATATTGTCTCATGTTCTGATAAGGTGCAATAAAATCGGTTAAATACACTGTTTCACCATCCAATACCCGCTTTACCTGTTCCATAAAGCCGAGTCCAAGTACAATTGGATCTTTAAAAACATTATATTTCCCCACGTGGGAATCTATACTTTTTATTCCAATCATATCCAAAGTTGCTTTATTGATTAACCTGGCAGTACCATCAACAGAAAAAATCTGAATCGGATAAGGAAAGAATTCGAATACCTTTGCAAGCAATTGCTTCTCCTTAAAATTTATTTTTAATGTTGTTTCTAAGCTCCTCTGAACATCCGTAAACCGATTATTCATGGAAGAATCCCCATTTCTTTTATTTATTACTTTCAGGTATACTGGTGTTTTTAGCTTTTTTACCCTTTCATCTTATATTATACTTTAATTTTGAATATATTCAAACAAAAAAAGCTACCCGATTTAAGCATATGCTATAAAGCTATAACTTACCATATATACCAAACGTTATATGGTAAGAGCATAATATCGGGTAGCTATTGATAATCGAAAATGGTATATTAACCTTAGTCAATATTTGTTAAAAACATACATGAAAAAGTATCCTATTAGTAAAGATTCTCTCGTATTCCCATCTATTCCTGCGCCAGCGGAATCCTTCGATAGCGTTTCGTCCTATAAATACAGGATAGAACCAGAAATTGTTGCCATTAATCAGCCAGATATAGGTAAATCGATTCATACAGCCCCGGAAATCTCTTGGACGTCTGCGAAAATCAATTACTCTTCCACCAGAGACTCTAGAGCCTGAGGGCTCAAATAATAATTGTCCTTCTTCCTCACGGGGAAGCTGTGGTGTAAAGTTTGGCGGTGCCGAGGGTGGCTGCCCTCCCGGTCTGCCCGGTCCCGGTACCGGAGGCCCTGGAGGTCTACCTAGTCCTGGCCCCGGTGTTCCAAATGGAGGTCCTGCTGGTCTGCCCGGTCCTGGCCCCGGTTGTCTTTGCCCCGGCGTTCCAAATGGTGGACCCTGTATAAATTGCTGATATTTCATCGGCTGTCTCATATTAACATTATCAGCCCTTTGATTATCTTTATCTTTATTCAATGAATTTACCCTTTCTACATAGATGTTCACATAATATTTTATGAAGGATATGCAAAAGGGTGCAGAAGGACAAAAGTTAGAATTCCTTCTTACGGTAGATGCCAATGGATATGGAATATGATATACCCAATAAAACTATCACAACGAGGGGTGCTATAATATAGATATTATTTTTAACCATTTCAATAACTTCCATCAGCCTCTCTGGAGGAATTAAATTATCTTCTTTCAGCTTCTTATAGATTAACATTCCAAGCAAAAAAGGAACCATATATATAATTATAAAATATATTCTTGCTTTTGTTATTCCAAGCTTACTTATAATTGGAAGTAATACAGAATAAAATATAATTACTACTACAACCCCGCCCAAAGGTAACTCAAAACCACCAAATAGACTTTCAGCTTTTGTCGCCATATTAAGAATCAAAAGAGATACTGCATTAACCAAAAATCCCAAGAGCGCTAGAAGGAGCATCATCAAATATTTACCTTGTACAATATTATCTCTTGTAAGCGGCATGGATAATGCATAGCTATCCCAATTAGCCAATTCATCAAGAGAATAGGTTCCAATCAAAAACATTGCAAATATTAATGTAAACATTCCACTAAAGCTACCCGGGCTATCAGTCAAAAAGGCAAGAACACCATAAAATATTATTATTACACCTATTACCCAGAAGTTCTTACTAACATTAATAAAGTCCTTTACAATTAATCCTTTCATACTAGTCTCTCCTTCCTCTGCTAACAAATAGCATAATCTCTTCTATTGTTGTCTTCTCAGGAATAAACTCTCTATATCTTCTCTTGAAGGTATCAAGATCCTTAATCATAATCTCTGCTCCGAAGTCATTCTCCCTTATCCCGACAATATAGCTTCTATCAATTTTTCCTACATCATCCCTTTTACATCGGACAATCCCATGTCTGTATATCAATTCATCCTTATTTTCACTAAGGACGATTCTTCCATCATGTATAAATGTCACATAGTCAGCAATCTTCTCAATATCACTTATTATATGGGTAGAGAAAAGGATTGTATGTCCTTCATCCTGTATAAAATCCATGAAAATATCCAGTATCTCCTCTCTTATCATAGGATCTAGTCCACTTGTGGCTTCATCTAGTATAAGTAGCTTGGAATTATGAGATAAGGCAATTGATATGGAAAGCTTCATTTTCATTCCCCGTGAAAAGTCCTTAAGCTTCTTATTATTAGGAAGCTTAAATCTATTAAGATAATTATAAAAGACACTTTGATCCCAATTTGGATATATATTCATCATGATTTTATTGACGTTATCTGTAGTAAGGTTATCATGAAGATTACTTCCTTCAAATACAACCCCTAAATTAGACCTCAGATCCATAGATAAATTACACGCTGGCTTTCCCCAGATACTTATAGAGCCTTCATCGGGATATATCAAATTAAGAATTGCCTTTATAGTGGTAGTCTTACCCGCTCCGTTCTCTCCCACAAATCCCATAATGGAACCGGACGGAACCTTAAAATTAATCTTATCAAGTAAGAATCCATCAAAACGCTTTGACATATTCTCTACCTCAATTGCGTATTTTGTGTGGATATCCTTATCCTGATTTTTATACAATGTAGAAACCATACTAAACCTCCTCAGAGTATAATTTTTATAGCATTGCTTACAGCGGAGGATTTATCCTCCTTCATAAATTATTCTCATTATTTCCAACAGCTCTTGTAAGCTTATACCTCCTGCTTTTGCACCGGTAACAGCCATATTCAAATGCTCCTCAACAATTCTTAGCTGCTCCTCTCGGACAAATTCCATATTCTTATCTGCGATAAAGCTTCCCTTACCCATAACGGTATATATAAACCCATCCCTCTCCAAATCCTCATAAGCTCGCTTTGTAGTGATAACACTGATACGAAGCTCTTTTGCAAGCATTCTCATGGATGGAAGCTGATCACCAGAAGCAAGCTCTCCACTAATAATCATCTGCTTTATCTGGCTGGTAATCTGTTCATATATTGGCTTATCGCTTGAATTACTGATCAAGATATCCATACTTTATCTTATAATCCAAGTTCCTCAAACATCCCTTCTGGATTATGCTCCTTTCCCACATAAATTTAGTGTTATAGTGTATATACTGTCTATACACACTATAACACTGTAATTACATACTGTCAATAGAAATTATTTTTATTAGGTGCAAGACCCATAAAAATGTCATCCCCCGAATAAAAATCTGGGGATGACACTGTTCTTAAGAATATGAGACTACAATATAATCCATCACTTAATAAGTATATAGAATTCTCATACTTTATTTTAATTTTAAATAGGCTCTAAGAAGCCTTAGGGTATTTTCAAGTCCCTTAATATGGGTTCGCTCCATTCCGTGAGAGGAGTGAACTCCCTGGCCAATTAATGCACCACGGATGTTATGCCCGCCCCGAAGGGCTGCCGATACATCAGATCCATAATGAGGGAATATATCCACCACGTAATCGATATCATTTTCTTTTGCTAAGGATATAAGTCTATCAGTCATATCATAATCATATGGTCCGGTAGAATCCTTAGCACAGATTGATACCTTGTATTCGGAACCATTTAAATCATCCCCGATGACGCCCATATCCACAGCAATTATCTCAGTAATATCCTCAGGTATCCAGCTTGCTCCAAAGCCGACCTCTTCGTAATTACTAATTAATATCTTAACACTCTTATCTGGAACTAATCTCTTCTCAGACATTTCCTTAAGTAATCCCAGCAATACCGCTACCGAAGCCTTATCATCAAGATGTCTGGATTTTATGAAACCCTTATCGGTATACTCAAATACAGCATCGAAGCTGATATAATCGCCGCTAGAAATTCCAAGTGCCAGTACATCATCCTTACTTTCAACAATCTCATCGATGCGAACCAGCATATTCCTATCGGTGCGTTCCATAGTCCTGGCATCATCATAGCTATGAACGGAGGAGCTTTTTATTAGAATGGTTCCGCTATACACTCTTCCATCTCTGGTATGAATCTTGCAATAGCTACCTTCTACGCTATGCAATGTATATCCACCTACCATGGTAAATCTTAGGGTTCCATCAGAATCAATGGAGCGTACCATTGCACCTAGGGTGTCCACATGGGCTGACAGTCCGATTGTTTCCTTTTCTCTTCCCTCCACTGATATAACTAAGCCACCCTTCCTGCTCATTTCACAGGTATAGCCAAAGCCCTCAGCTTCGGTTCTTACATAATCCATGATTTTTTTGGTGTAGCCTGATGGACTAGGTGTGTTAACTAGCTTATTTAATGTCTCAACGATATAATCTATAGTCTTCATCTTCTACCTTCCTTCACCTTATCTGATATATATCCATAACTAACTAGCATTACCACATTTCGGACATGATTTGTAATCAATATCATAGCTATGATTACATTTTCCACATACCTTTTTCTCTGTAGGAAGCAGCTTCTGTCTGTTGTCCTGGCGGTCAAGCTTGTCAAGAATCTCGGCCTGGTTACTTAGAATATTTGCTAAGGCTACAAATAATGTAGCAAAAAATAAACTAAAAATCAAGAACGTCCATGAAAATGGTATCACACTGAATATAGGAGCAAATATTGCATAACCCACAATAAATGTTGCTATAAGAAATAGAATCAAAACCATAATATACCCCATTCTACAAAAAATAGTAATTAATATAATTTATCCCTTTAACTATATTATATTATTTACTTGCTTGTGTAAACTATTGTCTTTTAATATTTATTTGTACATATGGAATAATAAGAATGAACAAGCAAAGTATATTAAAAATCTTGATGGTCTCACACTATAAGACACTTATTACAAGAGAATGGAGGATGCATATGGGAGTATCACATAAGGGGGCCATATCACTTGGACTTCTATATATACCGATTGGCCTTTATACTACCACAAGAGATAATGATATTCGTTTTAACCAGCTTTGTGCGGATACAAAGGAAAGAGTCAAGTATAAGAAATATTGTCCCAGCTGCAATAAGGAGGTTAAATCAGATGATATCATCAAGGGTTATGAGTATGAAGAAGATAAATATGTGACAATGACTCAGGATGAATTAGAAAAAATTAAAACAAAAAAAGACAAGACTATTCACATTTTACAATTTGTTAACCTTCCTGAGATTGATCAGATTTATTATGAAAAAAACTACTATGCAATCCCTGATGCCGGTGCCGAAAAAGCCTTCGAGCTATTACGCACAGCTATGCTTTCGGAAGGCAAGGTTGCTCTTGCAAAGACTGTTATAGGTACAAAGGAAAATCTTATCGTTTTATATCCTACAGAGGAGGGGATGATTGCAAAGACCTTATTCTATCAGGATGAAATTAATTCTATACCCAAGCAGCTTCCAAGGGTTGAATTAAGCGAAGCCGAAATAACCATGGCAAAGATCTTACTAAATTCCTTAACAAAGCCCTTTGACGCTTCTGTATATAAGGATGAATATCAGGAAAGGCTTAGGGATGCTATAATGCAAAAAATCCGCGGAGAAGATATAGTGGCTGTAGATACCTCTGAGCCGAGTAATGTTATAGATCTTATGGAGGCACTACAAAGAACGATTGATATGTCTTTGCAAGAGAAAACAGGTATTGCTTAATGGATATATTTGAAGAGAAAAATATAAAACCCATGCTAATATCTGAAATGACAGAGCCCTTTAATGATCCTGACTGGATATATGAGCTAAAGCTAGACGGGATTAGGTGTATTCTATATCTTGATAATCAAGGCAAAAATACTGAGTTACGAAACAAACGAAACCTTAGGCTTCTTCCAAAGGTTCCTGAGCTTACTGATATATATCAAAATGTAAAGGAACGCTGTATCCTAGATGGAGAGCTTCTTGTCCTAAAGAACGGCGTTCCCGATTTTTTTGAGATTCAAAGAAGGGTCCTTACCTCAAATCCATTTAAAATAAAATTATCCTCAGACAAATATCCCGCTTCCTTTGTAGCTTATGATATTCTCTATCTTAAGGATAAGGAGCTTATAGACCTTCCTCTTATGGAGCGTAAGGTCATACTCTCCGATACTGTGATTGAGACTCCAAAGCTTGCCATAAGTAGATATATTCCCGAAAAGGGAAAAGAGCTTTTTGAGGTCGCAAAGGCACAGAAGCTTGAAGGTGTTATAGCAAAAAAAAGCAACAGTAAGTATTACTTTGACAAGCGAACAAAGGACTGGATTAAGTTCAAATTCTTAGCTGATAAGGATTTTGTAGTATGCGGATATATTGTTAAGGAGAGGGGTATCACCAGTATAATCCTTGGGCAATATCAAGGTAGCGAGCTTATATATCAAGGTCATGTAACCATGGGTGTAAGACATGGGGAACTTAAGAAATTAGAGACTATGGAGGAATCTCCTTTTACCACAGAACCCTCTGGTCATGAGAATGCTGTCTGGCTAAAGCCCGAGCTTGTCTGTGTAGTAAACTATATGCCCAATGATAAGGGTATGCTTCGTCAGCCTGTATTCAAAGGCTTTAGAGATGATGTGGACCCGATTGAATGTCAGATACAAGAGGTCTAGCTATACACCTAACCTTCTTTATCAACATAGCTAAGAACACTAGCGACTTTAGGCTCAAATATAACAGTATTTCCTTTTGAGGTTAATTTAGTATGAATTAGCCCTCTTTTGCTTGACATTAATATGAATTACAAATAAAGTGGACATAGAATATTTTACTCGTATAATGAATTCTCAGCCTATATAAGTGTTGAGCTACTCATATTATTCATGCATATTCACTAATATAATGAAGAGAGGTGTTACCGATGACAATTAATGATATCAATATCCGCGATCCATTTGTACTTCCCTTTGATGGAAAATATTATATGTATGGCACCAGAGGGGCAACCTGCTGGGGAGAATGCGATGGCTTTGATGTCTATGTAAGCGAGGATTTATCTAATTGGAGTAATCCCATAGAGGTATTTCATAAGCCTGAAGGCTTTTGGGCGGACCGTAACTATTGGGCTCCGGAGGTTCACTATTATAAGGGTGCATTTTATGCCTTCGTATCATTTAAATCATTAGACAGATGCAGAGGCACTCAGATATTAATATCCGATTCTCCTATAGGGCCATTCCGATTACATAGTGACGGACCTCTTACTCCCTCTGACTGGGAATGCTTAGACGGTACTTTATATGTCGATGATAAGGGACAAGCTTATATGGTATTTTGTCATGAATGGGTTCAGGTGGGAGATGGTGAAATCTGTGCTATTAAGCTCTCGGAGGATTTAAGCAAAGCCATATCGGAGCCTGAGCTTTTATTTACTGCATCTAAGTCACCATGGTCAAGATCCATAAGAAACGGTCCTAATTATGTTACAGACGGACCATATCTGTTCCAGCCTGACAGTCCATACCGTAATTTCATAATAGATAAGGATAAGGCTGACTCCTTCGATGCTAACTCATTATCAATATCAAACAATTCAAATAAGAGACCTTTAGTTATGATTTGGTCAAGTATGAGCGATAACAATGACTATGTTCAAATAATCTCCATATCGGATAGTGGCTCTATCTCAGGCCCATGGAGACATGATGAGGATTTGCTTTATAAAAGTGATGGCGGACATGGAATGATATTTAGGATCTTTGATGGTGATTTATTCCTAACCCTACATTCTCCCAACAAGACATTATTAGAACGACCTATGTTTATTCCGCTGATAGATGAAGAAGGTATTCCAAGAGTAAGAGATCTATAATTATAATTCCGAAAAAGGTAGCAGATACGATACAGATGATTTGGAGTACTTAGGAAGTGTTGTAGCTGTTACAAATAAGGAAATACGGGGTAATAAACTTGTACCAAATGAAGAACTTGTTTCAAGCAGCTTTCCCGTAGGAACTAAAATATACAGAATAGATGAGGAGACACTATATATCGAACATTATGTGAAATTGTCAGGCAGTGGTACCGGTTTCGGTAATATATACTCATATTTTGGAAGTAAGTTTGAAGACAACAGTAATTAGTTGGCTCCATTATGTAGAATCATCTTATAATTCGGATAGTGGGGAGAAGGAAGACCTTTGCCTGAACGTCTTTCTTCTCCCTATTGCTACCCATTATACGAAGGGTGTATTCACTTTTTAGAATTATCTATAATATGAAACTCCAGATTCAAAAATTAGTTGATTCTGATTACCGCTAATATTGATTGCTACAAAATCCCCAGTTCTTTCAGGGTGTGTCATCTTACCAAGAACTCTACCGTCCGGACTGGTTATAGACTCTATAGCAGCATATGATGCACCAGGGTTATAAACCTCATTCATGGTTGGATTACCATCATGGTCCACATACTGACTAGCGACCTGACCTTTTCTAAATAATTCTTCTATCATTTCCTTATTGGCAACAAAGCGTCCCTCTCCGTAGGAAGCAGGGGTGGCGTATATGCCTCCAAGCTCTGCCTTCATTAACCAAGGTGAAGCATTGCTAACCAGCTTGGTATAAACATACTGTGATGCATGACGGCCAAGCTTGTTGGTAGTCAGCGTGGGTGAGGATTCATCCTGCGGTCTTATTTCACCATATGGAACAAGTCCCAGCTTAAGTAGTGCTTGGAAACCATTACTAATACCCAGTACAAGTCCATCCCTTTTATTCAAGAGCTCACTTACTGCTTCCTTTAGCTTTTCATTTCTAAATGCAGTAGCTGTATATTTACCGGTACCCAGCGCTTCATCTCCCGATGAGAAACCGCCGGCTAGCATTAGTATCTGTGATTTTTTTATTGCACTAGCAAAGGCATTTACTGATTCACGGATATTTGCAGCAGACAGATTAGAAAATACAATAGTTTCTACATCCGCTCCAGCAGCCTCAAAGGCTCTTATTGCATCATATTCACCATTTGTACCTGGAAATAAAGGAATAAACACCTTAGGCTTTGCTATCTTGTTCTTAGCTACATATACCTTACCAGCATCATATAGCTTGGTATCAAGCTTCTGCTCATTTCCGCCAGTACGGGTAGGATATACCGTCTCCAGAGTATTGGTCCATGATGAAAGTGCCTCGTCTATGGTGATTATCTCATTACCATATCTAAATACCTTATCATCTGTAACCTCGCCCACTAAATCAAAATCTTCTGCTGCAAATCCATAGCCGGATAGCTTGCCTACGTCCTCTTTCTTCATCTCTATAAGAATGCTTCCATAGTCAGGAAGGAATAGCTCCTTTTCATCCAGCTCAGATCTTAATGTAACTCCCAGCTTATTTCCAAATGCCATCTTGCTGACTGCTTCAGCAAGACCACCAAAGCCTATAGCAAAAGCAGATGCGGACTTATTGTCCTTCATAAGTCTATTAATCTTTTTATATAAGGATTTCACCTGTTCATATAGAGGAAGGTCATAGGCATCTCTCTTTATGTTAAATCTAACAAGCATATTAGTAGCGCTCTTTAGTTCTGTCGATACAACATCCTTAGTAGTAGCTGTATTAACAGCGAAGGATACCAATGTAGGAGGTACATCTATATCATGAAATGTACCTGACATACTGTCCTTTCCGCCAATTGAAGGAAGCTCCAGCTTCATCTGAGCATCATATGCACCGAGAAGCGCTGCCATAGGCTCTCCCCAACGCTTAGGATCATTTCCAAGCCTACGGAAGAATTCCTGGAATGTTAACCGTACCTTTGAATAATCCCCACCAGAGGATACTATTTTTGCTACTGAGGATAATACAGCATATGCTGCACCATGGAAGGGGGACCAGCTGGATAGATAGGGATCAAACCCATAGCTCATCATGGATACTGTATTGGTCTCTCCTTTAAGTACAGGTATCTTTGCTATCATGGTCTGTATAGGTGATTGCTGATATTTTCCGCCGTAAGGCATGGTAACAGTAGCTGCTCCGATTGTGCTATCGAATGCCTGTGCAAGTCCTTTTTTAGAACAAATGTTAAGATCAGATAAAAGCTTTAGCCATTTATCCTTTGTGCTAGAATTTTTATCAAGAGCCAGTGCTCCCTTATTAAAATAATTCTCTTCTTTAGCTGGTATATTTACATGGGCTGAGGCTTCCTGATGTGCTCCATTTGTATTAAGGAATTCTCTTGAAATGTTGACTATCTGCTTGCCTCTCCACTCCATTACAAGTCTTTTCTCTTCTGTAACCTCAGCTACTATGACAGCTTCCAAATTTTCTTCATCTGCATATGCCAGAATCTTACCCGCATCCTTAGGGTCAACAACTATAGCCATTCTCTCCTGAGATTCAGATATGGCAAGCTCTGTACCGTCTAAGCCCTCATATTTTACGGGAACCTTATCCAGATTTATATGAAGTCCGTCAGCCAACTCACCGATAGCTACCGATACACCACCAGCACCAAAATCATTGCATTTCTTTATAAGTTTACTGACCTCGGGCTTTCTAAACAACCTTTGAATATTACGCTCAGTAGGAGGGTTACCCTTTTGTACCTCGGCACCTAAGGTTTCCATTGCATCTGCGGTTTGAACCTTTGAAGAACCGGTAGCTCCTCCAAGACCATCTCTGCCTGTTCTGCCTCCCATAAGAATAATTACATCCCCAGGATCTGAATTACCACGAATTACATATCTTCTTGGTGCTGCTCCCATAACAGCGCCCAATTCCATTCTCTTAGCCACGTATCCGGGATGATATATCTCATCCAGATAACCGGATGATAGACCTATTTGATTACCATATGTGCTGTAGCCAAGCGATGCATCCAAGCAGATTTTTCTCTGTGGAAGCTTTCCATCCATGGTAGTCTCCAAAGGCTGTGTGGGATCTGAAGCTCCTGTAATTCTCATGGCTTGATATACATAGCCTCTTCCAGATAAGGGGTCACGAATTGCACCTCCAAGACAGGTAGCGGCTCCGCCATATGGTTCTATCTCTGTGGGGTGGTTATGGGTCTCGTTCTTAAAGAACAATAGCCACTCCTCTGTCTTTCCGTCAATATCTACTGGAACAATAATCGAACAGGCATTAATCTCATCGGAAACCTCCATATCCTCCAGCTTTCCATCGGCCTTAAGTCTCTTCATAGCCAGAGTCGCCATATCCATTAAGGAGATATATTTGTCATCTCTTCCTTTGTAAAGCTTTTCTCTATCAGCAATATAGCTATTAAATACAGCCTTAATAGGTTCGCTGTAATACCCCTCATCAAAATCAATATCCTTAAGCTCTGTTAAAAAGGTGGTATGTCTGCAATGATCGGACCAATAGGTGTCAAGAACACGAATCTCTGTCATAGAGGGATCTCTATTTTCATCATTCTTAAAATAGGTTTGAATATGCTTAAAGTCAGCCATTGTCATAGCAAGGTTAAGTGATTCCTTTAGCCCTTTTAGACCGTCCCCATCCATATCTATAAAGCCCATAAGAACTTCTACATCCTCAGGAACATCGAACCTCGTAATCAATGTATTTGGTCTCGTCTCATCGGTCTCTCTGGAATCCACGGGATTAATAATATAGGACTTAATCCTCTCAAAATCTCCATCGGAAATATGACCGGAAAGAATGTATGTGGTAGCTGAGCGAACTATTGGCTTGGCCTCTTCATCAAGTAGCATAATGCATTTTTCTGCGGAATCAGCTCTTTGGTCAAACTGTCCGGGTAGATATTCTACAGAAAAAATTCTATCAGTAGGACCTACTACTATAGATTCCTCATGCAACAAATCCACAGGAGCTTCCACAAATATATTCTTTATTGCGCTTTTATATACATCCTCATTGATATTCTCTATCATAAATCTATTAAGTACTCGTACAGCTTCTAGTCCCTTAATTCCTAATTGGCTTTTTAACTCTTCCATAAGCTTATTAGCAGGTATATTATAGGGTACTTTTCTTTCAACGTAAATTTTCCTGACACCGCTCATTCACAACACTCCTATTCTAATTTATCTAATATGCTTTTTAATAGTAATCAGCTATTTTTCTGCTACTTGTGATTGAAAATATTTTATATAACCATTATTATATAATCAACTCATCATTTTCTTGCATTATAGCATAGCTTATCTTATAATTAAAATTAATATATATAAATACTTTTATTAGTGAAGCTAATATATTTTTCATAAAATGAGCAACATATGTAATGGATAGTTAAAGCTTTATTGATGAATTTTCTAAGGAGGACGGTCATGGATATAAATTATGAGCTCTATAAGGTATTTTACAATGTGGCTAAAAGCTTAAGCTTTTCAGAGGCTGCGGAGGCTTTATTTATATCTCAATCAGCCGTCAGCCAGTCCATTAAGACATTGGAAAAGAGACTAAATCAACGACTGTTTATCCGCTCTACAAAGCGTGTAGCCCTTACTAAGGAGGGAGAGCTACTATTAAAGCATATAGAGCCTGCTATAAACCTGATTACCAGGGGTGAAAATCAGCTTTGTGTGGACCCTAAAAGTGGTCTTCAGCTTAGGATTGGTTCCAC